>Ga0307511_10004608_pt1 | contig 14061 bp, 13 predicted proteins | sample 13_EM_MG_FD_200266 | JGI IMG/M metagenome (GOLD analysis project Ga0307511, IMG submission 200266) | Populus trichocarpa ectomycorrhiza microbial communities from riparian zone in the Pacific Northwest, United States - 13_EM | ecosystem: Host-associated > Plants > Roots > Unclassified | place...
GTGAAAGGTGTATGCTGCATAAAGGAAGGAGTAAACCACAGTATGTTCGAGCTGTGGTCGACATGGGGAGGGTCCGCTGCGGCGCGACAGCCTAGATCAAAAAGTTTCTCACCGCGTCCGCGATTTAGGCGCCACCCACGATCACCCTCATTCTCTCTTACCTCCACGACAAAATCCAAAATACACAAGCATGGCTGAACACCAGGCTATGTACGCCACCGACGAGGTGCGCGATCTTTTCCCGTGAATGAGAACTGGCCGATCTGACGGGGTGAGATCAGTATGGACGACCCTTTATCATCCTCCGCGAGCAAGGGAGGAAGGTTCGTACGCATGGGGTTGAGGCTATCAAGGTCCGTGAACCGTTGTCCTTTCTTTGGAAACTATTTAGACACGATAAATCCACAGCAACATATCCTCGCCGCAAGGACAGTCGCCAACATCATCCGGACATCGTTGGGACCAAGAGGTTCTTCCATTTCACTCGAAACACGAAAGGGAAACTCAAATATGTCACGTAGGACTGGACAAAATTCTTATCTCTCCTGATGGCGAAATTACCGTGACGAACGACGGAGCCACGATCCTCAGTCAGATGGAGGTCGAACACCAGATCGCCAGGCTACTAGTACAGCTATCCAAGAGTCAGGACGATGAGATTGGAGATGGAACTACGGGTGTGGTTGGTGAGTTCCTACGATAATCTTATTCTACAAGTCTAGGCTCACGACGACGAAGTTCTCGCCGGCGCTCTACTCGAACAAAGTGAATCTCTGCTGGATCGCGGCATCCACCCTATCAGGATAGCGGACGGCTTTGATCGTGCTTGCAAGGTCGCCATTAGTCATCTGGACACGATTTCGGATACCATAGAGTTTTCGGCAGATAACACGGAGAACCTGTTCAAGACGGCAATGACGAGCCTGGGTAGCAAGATGTATTTTCCCTTCCCTTCCTTCTCGACCTTCCGTCTAACTCCACACCTACAGCGTCTCAAAAGAACACGAAAAATTCGCTCGCATCGCCGTTGAAGCCGTAATGACGGTTGCTGACCTGGATCGGAAGGATGTGTCCTTCGATCTGATCAAGGTCGATGGAAAAGTCGGGGGGTCGCTCGCAGATACCACCCTCATTAAGGGTGTCCTCATCGACAAAGACATGTCTCATCCTCAGATGCCCCACACTGTACGCGATGCCCGCCTCGTGATACTCACGTGTCCCTTTGAGCCCCCGCGACCAAAGACGAAGCACAAGCTTGACATCACGAGCGCGGAGGAGTATAAGAAACTGCAGGAGTACGAGAAGGAGAAGTTCGCTGACATGATCAAGCGAGTCAAGGATACTGGCGCCAATCTGGTCATTTGCCAGTGGGGCTTCGACGACGAAGCCAATCATCTATTAATGCAGAATGAGCTTCCTGCTGTCCGATGGGTCGGTGGTCCTGAAATTGAGGTTTGCCGCCACTCGGTCCAGCAGTCTGTCTGTGACTAATGGTCGGAGAACAGTTGATTGCCATGGCCACCAATGGCAGAATTGTCCCAAGGTTCGAAGATATGACCGCCGCCAAGCTCGGCAGAGCTGGTCTTGTCCGTGAGCTCACATTCGGAACAACACGAGACAAGATGCTTGTCATCGAGGAGTGTGCAAACACTAAAACCGTCACTGTTTTCGTTCGCGGAAGCAACAAAATGGTGAGATCCAGCCCAGGTCTGTCGTGGAATTCATGTTCACCGCGGTGCCAGATTGTCGATGAGGCAAAACGAGCACTCCATGACTCTATTTGCGCAGTTCGAAACCTCATCAAGGACAACCGCGTAGTTTACGGTGGCGGAGCTGCAGATATCAGCTCCTCGATCGCCGTGGCTAAAGCTGCCGATGAGGTAGTTCAGGTCTTTGCGTATTTTTGGCCCAAGGATGACTGAACGATCACGCACAGATCCCATCGATAGAACAGTACGCCATGCGCGCGTTCGCATCGGCTTTGGACTCGATACCTCTGGCTCTGGCGGAGAACAGCGGATTGTCGCCAATCGAGACCCTGACTGAGGTCAAGAGTCGACAGGTGAACGAAGGCCAATCAACGCTGGGTATCGACTGCCTTGGGAAGGGTAACCTAGGTGTGTGGTTATTCCCATCTGAGACTACTGAGAGCGCTGACCCTTGGTATGGTAGATATGAAGGATCAGTTCGTTTACGATCCTTTGATCTCAAAACGACAACAGTATCTTTTGGCTACCCAGGTACGTGTCCCTCTAACACCCAGAACATTTCCCCCTCGCTAAGGTGGCTCTTCGGTTTACAGTTGGTTCGTGCCGTGTTGAAGATAGGTTAGTTCGATCTCACATCTCCCACTCCGGCCCTTCTTAAGTTTCTCTTTCCAGATGATGTCATTATTGCTGGTGAAACAGAAGATTAGATGTACCGCTTAGCCCAATGCTATATCGTACTGCGTGATCCTACTCCAACGTTCGGTCTCCGCGGGCGGCGAGCGAGGCTCCAGGCGCCCACCTCAAGGACTTAGTCAACAAGAAAATGCTACGTCGTGTTGAGTGACTGGGTGAGTATCCGTAACGCTAGGTACTTATACATGTATCCGTTCCGGGAGGATGACAGTGGCCGAGTTATATTCCTCGGGAACCTTCCGCGTGCCGATGGGTCAAGCGTTGGGACAACATAGGCATCCGGGTGTCGTCCCAATCCAGTGATTCCGTACGACCTTGGTGGAAGGCGGCGTGTCGCCGCCAATACTAGAGAACGAACAAGCGACGGAAGGCACAATGGGTAGTAATATTGCGGAAAGAGGATGTCACTTTACACCTGGACGTGGTCCAGATCACGCCTAATTCAACGGGGAGCCTCATTCAGGGGTCGGAACCTGATCCAAAACAACATGTCCCCAGCGTACCGTCCCCCTGCCTCACTCCCCACAACGGCTTTCTGACTATTTGATTAGGAAAGAATTTATCTCACCCCAAGGTTACAACTATGGGTACAACGTGGACGAACTAGCAGCTGTCAACCACCTCCTCCGTGAATACCCTAAATGGCGAACGGTATACAATCCATTGAGAAACCACTGGGCAGCCATGAGTGTTGTTGCTATAGACCTCTCCAAGTCTTGCGGTCTCCCTGTCTTTGCGGACCGTATCTGGGGTGGTGGTGGATGGATAGGTCTCGGTATGGTCTTCATTGGGAACTCGATGGGAGACGACATTCGTACCCCTGAAGATACTTGGAAGCTCGAGAGGCTGGAGCGAAGGTTGGAAGAACTGGGGCTTGTGTCCACCCCAAAGCTCGAAGTCCTCTGCTCTGCCTCGTACCGAAATCATCACAACGAACCCTTCCATATCGGCTTGCTGCCTCCCCCGAAGACCTTCACCCCAGAAGAAATTGTAGATTTGGTCGAATACTGGAGGGGTCAGTGAATGATTGCCCGAAAATGCTGTAGGTGCCATGATCAACTTTGTTCGGGGCGTTCTCTGACGCTCATCTCGTAGTATGCAATTGGTTGACCTAGATGTGGAGAACCCGTTTGGATATTTTGTTGTTGTTGTGTGCTGCGTGCTGTGTCCTATGCGTTTATTATCTTCGCGGCGGCGTATCTGAGCATCATCATGCATATGATCATCCTTGAGAACACGACCAATCGCTTCTTCGAGCTGACCACCACCAGCCAATGTGAATCCCGCCCCCACCCTCAACCCGCTTACGAACTCAGTTTCGGACTTGAATCCCACAAACGCGGGAAAGGGTACGCAGAGTTCGTTCCCGCGCCAGATTGTAGACCAATTATCAGGAGTTGTCCACTTAAATACATCCCTTGAGACTTGGTGTACCCGGAGATGATACCCAAAACTACCGGGCCACGGTTAGAGTAAGAGGGAAACAGTCATTCACCCTCAAAGTCAACCTTGGCCGGAAAGTGCCGTGTTCGAACTCGGTCATGCCGGCCAGCGACCAGACATTACGGTCCATCACAAACGGGAGACCGAATTCGAAGAGGAATGCAATATCTTTTTTTTTTTTTTTTTGAACAAAGAGCACAGAATCGGTGGTGAATATTTGAATTCCCAAGATAAACAGTTAGTCAGAATGTAACAAATTAACACAGTAGACACGTGTAAAGGTAAGGTACCGGAATGTTCGGTCGTTAATAACATTACGGGCGCGCTTCTACGCGAGCTGGTGAACGGGTGGGTGTATGCGGTCGTGGACGTGATTGCGAATGAGGAAGTGAGTTTGATTGTGAATGGCGAGGGCTCGGTGTGAGCAGTATGTCATCGGAATCTTCTTGGGGTATCGTGGGGATGGTTCGTAAATCGAAGGAATTCCGGTTCGGAATGTCGTCGGGGCCGTGGAGTGAAAGTCGCCCGGACTTTGGAGTGGTGGCCTGTGGAGTATGCTATGAATAGTCGTCATTCCGAAGGGAACGGCGGGAGATGAGCAGGGGCCACGTGGATCTGGAAGCGGGAAGGCTTGACTAACCTCAACCCGCCCCGACAGGCGGGACGACGTCCTGCGCAGATTCTCTTGAGCGAGTACATTTGCGTCCTGCAATGCAGCACACAACAGGAATCGGAGGTATGATGAAAACGACGGCGTAAATCATCATCACGGCATTAGCTTTGCTCACAGCTTTCCGCCCAAACGCCGGCGAAAAGACTCACAGTCGGATCTCCTATTATCACGGGTGGCTCCCTTTCCCGCCTCCTCTGGTTCCTGGATCTCTCGAGAGAATGGAGGGTCGAGCTCGTCGAGTGTTGGCTTGTCTCGTTGGGGTGTTCGTCTGGTGGTGGGACGTTGAGATAAACGGAGGTTATCTCCTTCTCATGTCCCGCTTCCGCTTTTCTGCCCCCTTTGCCTCCATGTCGCGAACTCCGGCGGACCCGCCAACTGAACCGAATCGCTATGAGCCCAATTCCAAAACCAATGTTCAGCGATGAGCTATGTAACCGGGGGTGATGATGAGGGGCAGACCCAGTACTCACAGACCAGACAGAACGAAAGGCTGATGCACATTTGGTATCTAGAATCTGATCTTGAGGTCTGAGTGTTTGAACGGCGAAAGAGCGGGGGAAGAAAAGATGACGAGAGGAAGTGGCAAGCGGTTTAAGAGTTGTAAGACGCGCCCGAGAGCCGGCCACATTCGGCCACTACCCGCTCTGGCCCGCGCCTTATATGTGTTACTCCTACACATACGGGACCGGGGAGGAGTTATCGACGCCGACGGAGATCGTTACTCATGCCCATGACGTGGCGCCGGGTCCGGGAAAGCCGGAAGGGGAAACGCCAAGCCTGACCCAGATCTTGAGATAGGAAGAAGTGATCCGTCGGTTTCTCAGACCTCGATGATCCCAAGGCACGGCCCGGGAGTCAAATTTAACAATCTTGGGCGTGGCTCCTGTCGACTTGTCCCACATTCTACCCACCGTTGGGCTGTATCGAGCTCTCGTAACCCGGTCCCCGGCTCGGAATGCGAGGGGTGCTGGCAGGAAGTCACAGCTACCTGACCGACCCATCCCCGAGGCACGTCAGGCGGCGCGCTGAGTGATGTGGGGCTCCGAATTTAGGTGCGGAGGGTTGCGTGCTCTTTAGCTCAACCAGTGGCAGCCAATACCTACGGTTACTAATCGCCATCGTGAGGATGACGATGCGCTTACTCACGCACCCACAGACCGCCTTCGGGGACTACTTTATAAGTCGTGCATTCTTGGTCTTGTCACGACCCAACTCCTCAACGTTAAATATTCTCCCCCTTTTGACCTTTTGCTCACAACTCCCACCGGCAATGTCTTCCGAACTCATCCTCGTATGTGGCCATCCTGGAAACTCATGGAGGGCGATGGGACTAACATATCTATCAAGGTTACTGGCGTGAACGGATTTCTCGGCGCCCACGTCGTCGACCAGCTGGTCCAAAAAGGCTACCGTGTCAGAGGGTACGCGATCGCTCAAATTGTTATTTTTGTAAGTAGAGGCTGACGGCTTAGGAAGAACCGTTCGTGGCGCAAAGCTTGCGGCGAACCGAGAGATATACCAAAAGATCTATGGGTCCGCGGTGGATATTGTCGCCGTCGACGATCTAATCAAGGGAGATTTCACCGCCGCCTTGCAGGGTGAGGGAGCGCGATTTGCTCGTGTCCTGTTGTCCACTTACACCTTACTAAGGCGCTGATGCTGTGATCCACGTTGCTTCCCCACTGTCTGGTCGCGGGGATGCAGAATCGACCATTGATGTGGGTGTGGCGCAGACCTCCCCTATTGGCACACCGACTGACTCAGTTCATCTACGACCTACAGAGCGCTGTTGGCGGGTCAACTAATGTCCTCCGTCAAGCCATCAACGCCGGAATCAAACGGTTCTCGGTTGCGAGCAGTGTCGCGGCCGCCATGCACTTCACCGAAGGGGTAACTCAGGAGAGTCTCACTGAAGATGGTAAGACGATCGCAGGTTTTGGATGGGGTCCACGACTGTGGCTGACACTACAACCCGACAGATTGGAACTCCGCGACGCGGGAACAAGCCCTCGCGAGCGACAATGCGTTCTACATTTACTCCGCCTCCAAGGCTTTGGCCGAGAAGGCCGTCAACGAAATCGGGGAGGCACACCCTGATGTCAGCATCGCTGGGAGTAAGTCGTTCGGGGATGGATTCGAGATATGACTCCTGATGGCTGCTTTGAACTCTAGTCAATCCATCGTACTTCATTGGACCATTCGCGCCAGCAGCCATCATTCCTCCGGGAGACAACAACGCTCTCAGCACCAACCTCCTCATCTACAACGTGCTACTTCCCAACAACAAATCAACGACCAAAGATGTCGGGTACATCGACGTCCGAGATGTCGCTCTGGCACTGATCACCGGAATCAACACCCCTGGAAAAACGCGAAACATATTGACCGGAGAGTGGTTCGAGCTCAAGGACGCTGTGGAGTATATCGAAACTCTCCACCCGGAGTTGAATATCCGTACGCTGCCGTTGAGCGGTCGGACGGATTCGATCGTCGATCATGCGCCTGCACTGAAAAGGTTGGGTTTGACTCGTAGGCCTTGGAAGGATTCGGTGCGCGAAGCTGCCGAAGCGGTTCTTAAGGTAGAGAAGGATTGGGTTGCTCAGGGGATCGATATCAATGCCGAAGGAGGGTTGAGGAAGAACGCTCGGCTTGCATGAGGGTAACCTCCATTCCAGGCATAGGATTTTCGAGCCGTATTCACGGCTCATTTACCTAATTTTGACTGTAGCATATTGATGACCGAACGCGTGTATAATTTCACGAGATCAAGGACCTGTTTTTCATGGACGGTCGGAACCGTAACTGAGTTGTGCAGGAGCCGTGATGAACACAGGGTAAGGTCGATCGCGTCTGTTCTGATCGCGTCGAAGCACGGGCCGCCCGGAGCGCTCGTCTTCAGAGACCCCCACCATGTCTGGCTCCGTCGACGGTGACGAGCTCTCGATTTCTCACCACTTGCGTGTAGTCAAAGGGAAGTTGCATGGCATCACTTCCGGTGGACGGTACGTCCGGACTCGCAGGAGTAATTCCTGGAGTGCTGAAACGTGAACCCCGCAGGGTTGTGACGACTTTGAACAGTGCTGAGGTGAGGCAGCGGGGAAATAAAGATTGCTCCTAGGTGCATGATAGCTCATAATGCCGTATCTTTAGGTCAATGCGCTTGAGCGCGACACATTAGAAGTGCTTGGTTTGGTCCGTTCCATAAAGAACTCCTCCGCCGTTATCAACAAGATCCCTCCGGTCGTCCTCTCCTTGATTCCAGAGTACTGGGTGGGCCAAGAAATGGACGAGAACTTGATCAAGTTGACACACGTATGCCATGGCTGGAGGGAGCTTTTCACATCGCGTCCCTCGTTGTGGACCCGCTTGGATTTCAAGAGCGTCGACAAAACCAAGGTCTACATCGAGCGTTCAAAGCCCTCCCCCTTGGAGATTTACCTCAAGTTGACCCACAACACGCTCCGTCGGGAGGAAGCCCTCGTGCTTGCAATTCCACACATCGCTCGACTCGGAGTTTTGTCAGTCAACGGAAACCCATCCCAGGTCTTTCCCGCTTTGGTCAAACACTTCTCCTCTCCAGTCCCGTCTCTCCGCATACTCAACATAAATATCGCACACAACCCACCCCCCCTTCTTCCCGAGAACCTTTTCAACGGACACCTCTCATCGTTACGCGAACTAAGTCTCGGTGGGGTCATCACGGGGCTGCCTTGGAGGGGTATGTTGAACCTCACAACGTTCAACTTTCGTCGGGTCCCTGGGGATAGTATCCTTATGACTCAGCTCCTCGACTTCCTTGAGTCCGCCCCTCATCTCCGCTATGTCAAACTCCACAATTCGATCCCGAACCCCCATGGGCCCCTCGCTGAAAAGGTGGTATCCCTCCCCCGCCTGAAGGAACTCAGTATCATCACGGAGCAACCTCGTTCCGTTCTCCTCGGCCACATTTCCATCCCAGTCGATGCATTGTTGCGCCTGGAATTTATCTTCAGTGGTCTGGAGTCCCCGATCCCATCCTACCTTCCTAATCCCACCAGCAATCTCCGTAACCTCTCTCACACTACTGCAATGAACCTCTGCTTCGGTTCGGGGCAGAGGTCCCTGCGGCTCAACGGGCCAAGTGGGGAGCTCTACATGCTTGGCAACTGGAAACGTGGCGGTTCCAAACCTTACTCCGGAACGGGCAGGTTTTTATATTCCCTCGATCGGTTCGACGTTTCGAAGACCCGATGGCTGGCGATTACGTCGTGCGATTACCGGCCAGGTTCGCTCCTTCCGATGGAGATGTGGTGCCTTTACAAAGTCCTTCGCCCCATGGAAGACCTTCGAACCCTCACGCTCGCACGGTGCAACAACCTCAATTTCATCTCCATCTTGAACCCCGACAAGACCCCCTCCAATATCGTGGTGTGCCCCAAACTGGGGGAGATCGTTCTCTATATTGAACGCTTGGGTCAGTTGCACATCGAAGAGCTGTTGAGTATGACCGAGGAACGGGCGTCGAGGGGTGTGAAGCTCCCGGCGATCACGATCGTCAGTGCGGGGGCACTCGCACCGACGAAGGAGGTGTTCCAACTTAGGAAGCACGTCTCGCGCGTCGAGTGCAAGTTCGACGATGCGCCCCCTGCGTGGGACGCCCTCCCAGCGACATGGGCATAACTGGGGTCAGAGCGGCTCGTATGGTGGAGGGGTGGTTTACTGGGGTGTGATTTGGAATGGGACAATTTTGCATAGAATATAATGAGATCGAACTATTTCAGGTTTTAGACACCAGGAGCCAGTATGAAAGAATGGGGGGGGGATTTAGCGGACGCGCATTCGTTCGTTTGACGCGACGGCCATGATATCACCGGTGCTGAATAAGGATCGTACTTTACAAGTCTGTGCATACCTTCATCGCTTCTGGTGGACCATTTCCTCAACAGTGGTAACGAACGTGGTCGGATAGCCGATTTGTTGAATATTCCAAAGTCCAACTAATCGAAGCACCATGACGGCCCATTGTACGTTTGGCCGTGCACATCGAAATACCAAACCTCTGGGACTCGTGGCCCAAAGAGGTAGATTGTTGCTCCCCATTTCTACAGTGCCAATCGATTGGATCCTGGTCCGGATATCCTCGTTCTGGCCTACTATCCCTCCAGTCTGATAATTAGACCAACTGTGGAAAACCCGCTAGTCCTGTCGGTAAAGACCATTAACTTGGAAATGTCCTCATCATCCTTGGATCGTGGGCGGCGTCCGCCCGAAAACAGTATCCCGTCGTCCTAAGAACCGATCGCGGGCGCGATCGTGTGCATTACAATTGTTTGCAGATCGTTATTGATCATTTTCGATTCACGCTTCGGGCAATGGTCTTGCTAACCCCCGTCACGTCGTTCCTTTCATTCAATTTTGCCACGGGGTCCCTAACGTCCCTGAGATTGGAGAGAGTCGTGGAGGGTGGACAGGGTTTAGCGTAGGGAATTTATCCACTTTGTGTATGTACCCCGCCCCCGACACCACACTTCAGAACGTGTCTCCCCCTGCGGTCACCAAATCTCCAGATATTACGGCTGCACGGTGATGGTGGAACGTCGTCGGTTGGCCCGGCCCGCCTTCTCCGACGTGATAGGTGGCTGCCGTCTGAGTTCCGCCCGGCTCGACGGACGTTGAATGGACCAGGTGAGGGCCCACATGTGTGAATGCTGTGACCGGGGTCCGTGACGAAGGCATCATAGATTGGTCGTGAGAATCAGCAGGTACATATAATGACATGACAGGAGTAGTTCGGTTAGGTAGATTGGAAGAAATATTGCCCCTGGAAGGGCACGAACGGAACCTTCTATTGGACGACTACTATATCAGTCACTGCACCAGGCACACAGCCCGCGAAAAAGACACCCCCGAAACCCCAAAGATATCCGAGCTGAGGGTGTCGACAGCTTCCTCGGTTGTGTGATACAACCCCGCCGGAGGTGGTACCCAAGCAAGGGCGGCAGGGCGAAGATAGTTGAGCAACTGCGGGGCAGTAGGTCGCGCCGAAGCCGTCTCATCCCAACAGGACTCCAACAGCCCCCACAGCCTGTCGGTGAAACCGAGAGATGAGGCGTTCATAGGCTTTCCTGGACGCTCTCCGTTGAGTACCGCACATGCAACCGACATGGAAGACCGCAGCTGATAGAACGGCGGAAGACCGCTAAGTACCTGAGGTGGGTAAATGAGAGGGCTCCAGGACAAGATAGAACCACTCACTTCGTAAATAGTCATACCAAGGGCGTAACAGTCTGACTCGCGAGATGGGCGGCCGTCTGCCCGGAAGCGATTCGTATCAAGGAGTTCAGGGCTCATCCAACGAGTCGTCCCATACGGGGAAGCCGTGGTGTTGGAAAATAGCACCGTGCTTATATCGGTCATGATCATCAGGCCGAAATCAGCCAGACGAGCGGTCCCCGTATGGTCAACGACGATATTGTCCTGCGGGGAACGCCAATGATCGTCAAAGATGCAACGAAACTGCGGAAGATATAGCGGCGCACCCCTTTAAGATCTCCGTGCGCGATCCCGAGCTCGTGGAGGTAGGTTACGCCAGATGCCGCCTCGGATAGCTGTGGGTTGCGAGGTAAGTGTAAAGTACCACGGGGAATGCACGCCGGACCTACCAAACGCAAACGGTTAGCCTCTTGGTTTGATCCCACGTATTCCGTCACGTTTCCGTTGGGCATCCACTCGGATATAATGCGGAAATATGTGGGGTTCTTGGACACGGAAACACCCAATAGAGGCAAGACGTTTGGGTGAGACAAGCGTTTCCAAATGAGAACTTCCCGACAAAGTCGCTGGGTTGAGCATAAGCAACTGTGATGGGCCAGTACTAGAGTGTGGTCGCGAACCTTGAAAATCTTGTCAAATCCATCCCTCGTCTTGATCCTCAGGCTCTTGATAGCCACAGGGCGATCTTGATATTTCCCTTTGCTCACGTCGGCAAAGCCGCCGCTCCACCCATACTCGTCGACGCTGATGAGTTCCGGTGGTATGGCATACGAGGTAGGCAACATCCGATTTGTCTTGCAGATCTTGTATAGCAATCGCGGGAACCGCCTGGATAGTTCACGTTTGGGGTGTGGGCGTGTCACGTCTAGAAGCTGTGTCTCGCAGTCGGTGCTAGCTTCTCAAGGAACCGGTGGACCTCTATCCGAATCACTTACCTTGTCAATAAGATCGATGAGGTTTTGAGCTTGATCGTCCCGGAGGCTCATGGCTTCGGACACCCTAGATGTGGAGTGTACGAGAGGCGAGATGTTCGAGAGGCTTTCTGCGGAGGTGATATCCATCGAGAAGATGGTGTCCCAGAAAAGTGTGTCTGACGTCTGGGTAAGCGTTTATCCACGGTGAGCAAAGGGACGGATGCATGCCAGAAGCTCCAGTTTCGTGGGGCATGGGAGGTTGGTGGGTATGGATCTGTTGCCTCCGAGAGGGATTCAACGTAAGAAATGTACCCAAGCCGTCATGGTTTATATAGCCGCGTCCCACCCAAGGAGACCCGTGCGTCGTGGGCTACGCTAGATAACTATGGCGCCTCAAAACCCAAAACTAGATGGAAACCCGTGGACCAATGACAGGTGTAGGTCATGGGCGGAGTTGCCCGGAGGGCGCCAGGTCGGAACTGTCAAGACCGTTCGGGAAGGAATGCTAGCCGATGGATCTGGATTCTAGGTTGGTTAGTCTGTTCACGTAGCTTTGTCTCACGCCGTGAGCGGTCAGCGTCAACTGTCTAAATAGGGCCTCAACTGTAAATAAAAAATAAAAAAATAAAAAAAAGAGCGTCAACTGTAAAAGACAAGGCGGCAACGCTCCCTTCAACTCTACATACAGTGCCGTAAACTCTACAGCACCATCAACTCTGCAGTGCTGTCAACCCTTGGTAATCATCTACTATTGTTTGAAAACCCCCCGGTCCAAACTCCCCCACTGCGAGCCCTCAGGCCGACATGCTACCTTCCCGTTCGGGTGGATTGGAAATACGAAGATAGGAATTTCCCTTTGTGGCAGCGCCAAGGACCCAAAGTCTAGCTCAGGCATAATCGGGGTGCCGAGGTGGCAGGGTGAAATGAGGCAAGCTCTGGTACAGATCCTAGGGAGGAGGGAGGGGGCATGTTTTGAAGAAAGCATTTTATTTTCCTTCGGACGGTCGCTTCGTGCGGTGGTTTTCATCATGCATAAGATTTTAGTTATTCAACCAAGGGGGTGCGCGAAGGATTGCATTTCGCGCGTCGGGGTGGCTGGGGCCAGCCCTGAGTTCCAAAGCCATTCCCATGAGCTGACGAGTGACGTAAGCGAGAGAGTCCGCCATCGGACCGATAGCCGAGGGATCCGATGTTATGACAACGGCCCTTGAGGTTAACGGGGAACCAGATCCTCGGGGGGTTCTTCTTTACACTCGCGTCGATGACTGAGGGAATCAACGCGCGAGGTGGGGAGCTGGTCACAAAGCACGAATCGGCGGTTCTCGCCAAATCGCCGCTTGATCCGATAGCTGTGGGGGAAGACAAGGTAATGAAGTCTTTCCAGTTCTGTCAGCACTAATGAGAGCGACGTGTGTGGGTTCCCGCGAAGTACGGGTCCTGGGCCACAGCGGCGGCAATTCACCGGGAGGGATGTTCGATGTACACGTAAGACAGTGGACCCCGTGTCATTCGGGATCGCTGACCTGACGTGGATAAAGGGTGGTGAGCACTCTGTTTTCTAGTGGGGATTGTCTCTTTGTCGTCCGGGAGAGCAAACCCCACCCTTCCCGACGAGTTTCCTTGTCCTCCGCTGTGTTCCGCGGTTGGAAACGCGGTGAGTGGGTCGCGCAAAATGCTCACCGCCACCCGGACTCACGTCGTCAACTACGCGGTCTCCTTCTGCTAAACCCCCGATCAAGGGCCCTGTCTGCAAGCTAGTCCGAGCCTGACATAGTCTGTTTATTGGTCATGGGATCCCGCATACATATGCGTTAACTTGTGGTTGATCGAGGTGGGAATAACACTGACCTGGCCAACAATCGAAGCTCCCTCTGGGAGATTCGTGGATTCGGTCGCATTCAACGAGGACAGTGTATTATGCCGACGCTTCGGAGCGGCGACACACATTTCGGCACGATACGCAGGCAGTATTAATATTAAAAGAACCCTGAATGAAACCCAGTACGCAACTGAACTGTGGTGGAAAGGAGTCGGCGCCCCTTCTTGTGGGGGCTTTTCCCGAAAAATAACTTACCTCCGGGCGCGTGATGTCCCATCGCCCCTAGTTCGTAAGTGAGGGTTGGGATGCAGGACCTGCCGACCTGGACGTTGGTGACGAAACCGAGGGTGAGGAACGCGGCGATCCAGGGCTACAGTTTGGATCCGACGAGGATTGAGATGGAAAAGACTGCCCACCTAAACCGGTTAGCTGTGGGGTAGATCATTTGATGTGTCTGAGGACCAGCCATCGGCTGCCAAAATTTAGAATTAGCACGCTCAAACTGGCCATATCATTATGAGCTCTCCAACGGCAGCCGCCCACGAGGCACGCACATTT
>Ga0307511_10004609_pt1 | contig 14061 bp, 11 predicted proteins | sample 13_EM_MG_FD_200266 | JGI IMG/M metagenome (GOLD analysis project Ga0307511, IMG submission 200266) | Populus trichocarpa ectomycorrhiza microbial communities from riparian zone in the Pacific Northwest, United States - 13_EM | ecosystem: Host-associated > Plants > Roots > Unclassified | place...
TATGATTTTTTCTAGGGTTTTGGATTTCCCTTCTCTGTTTAATTATTTTTACTCAAATCCAGATCGAGTCCTAACTATCTGATCTAAATTTTTCTGATGAAAATAAATGGCCTCGATTTTAGATGACTTCGGTGTTTAACTATTAGAAAACTCATATTGAAAGGTGAAGAAAACATAAGAAAAAATTGAAAACATCTTAATTAGGAGTGATGTATGTATTAGGACTTTGGTTTTTAATGGAGAAATTGAAAACATCTTCAAGCATAACTCAAATAATTAATTGTGGGATTTACATTTTAATGGTTAGGAGTGACATGAGAACTTAAGGTATGCATGAGATTGTGATAGCGGTGACGGTTCAAAGTGCCTTTCATTTACAAATATATCAAAATAAAATTTTTTAATTTTTTAAAAATCATACCCTAATGGAGAAAATTTATTTTAAATAAAAAAATTTTAAAATTTAAAAGAACACGGTATCCACCTCGTTCCCAAATGAGACCTTAGTGGAGACTAGAAAGAAACCATGGGAAAGTTTACCCAAAAAATAAAATAATACAAACATGGTAGGAGTTAGGAAAGGTTAAAGAAAAATATAATTAGTATCTTAATTATTAAGATTCAAACTTCATATTAAACAATAAAAGAAGAAGTAAAATTCTTAACATGGCCCCTGGTTTTAACATAAATAATAACTTGGTTTCGACAGGATGGGAGCTTCGTAAATTAATTTTTATAAACCTCCAAAGATAGAGCCTCTTCTTAAAAATATAAAATGGATGGATATCTTCTATCAAAGAAATGGTGTTACCTGCCAAAATGGAAAGAGATGAAATTGCAAGAAAAAATAATAGTAATAAAGAAAAGTATATAAACAAAGCAATTAAAAGTAGGAAAATCAAATCCGATAAAAAAAATCAAATTGAATAAAATATCTAGAAATAAAACTGAAAAAAACCCAAACTCCAAAAAATTCAAAAGCCAAATAAACAATAATTAAAAGAAGGAGGACCAAAATCAAGAAAATTATAAATCGAAGGATAAAATTGTTATTTTAGAAGTTTAGACACAATTTTCTAGGGAATGGGATAGAAAAGAGAGGAGAAAGAAAAACCTCATCCGTAACCTAACCGAACCTTCTTTGTAAGCACGCGTCACACCGTAAAAAAAAACCGACCTACTGCTCCTAACACCACGACAAAAGCGGGAATTTAGTTGTTGTATAGGCTCTCACACACACTTGAATGGCGCAGAGGCCATCACGCGCTAACGCGGGCGTCCACAATTTTTTTAAAATAATATTCTTAAACCTAAAATCGCCAAGATGCCCCTATCAAAATTTAAGAATAACAAAAAAAAAAACCAGTCTAAAAGGACCAAAAGACCCCCGCAATTAGCCTTTGATTTTTCAAATTCCAAGTGTAATTTTGCCATTCTATGCATGTATATTTTTTTCCCTCACTAAGATATGATCGTATTCTTACTGTTCCTTTTTTATTTAAAAAGATAGAAGAACCCCTAACTTAAGGATTACTTTTTTGTGCTGTCGCACGTATGCGGCGTTGCGGCGATCGTCCTCCACACTCATGTGTGTGTATCTATCTGGAAAATATGAAGAGACAAGGAATTCTTGTCTTTTTATCAGTGGAAAAAATAGAATGGGAGTCGCCACCTAGTATTTTGGTCACTAGAAACCTTAACTGGTCTCAGAGATTGGGTACGGGGACTAGTTGCGTAAAAGGAAGGTATTAGCACCCCAAATACGCCCTACCTAAGGTAAGCTGCATTGTTTTATTGTCTGATATATGCTACGGTTGTATTGTATTTCTAATTGTTGGTTTGTCTATGGTTTAAGAAAAGTTCTCCTCGGTAAGGAGATCCTAATCTTATCGGGTAAAGCCTAACCGTTCTAATGTCTATAAAAGAAATATCTTTTGAATATCGGGAATACGTTTTACATATAAATTCGTAATCTCAGACATTAAAACAAAACAAAATATTTTTTGGATTTTTTTGAAATATTGGCCAAGTTCTCGTGACTTTAATAAACTGGTTATTAAAGCCAAAATGCATGCTAAAGCTTTTTTTTTTTTGAAGTTTTCTTTGTTGTATGAAAATAGAATATGAGTTTTTAGCTTTGAGAGATTTGGCCGTATGCAAGAAAACAAAAACATGTTTTTTCTTTTTAATGTTTTGACAAAAACAGGGTATTTTAATACTGGATTTGTATTTTTACGATGTAAAAATACAAACCAATATTAAGCAAAATTTAGTAGAAAAATATGTGGAAGAATTACAAATTTTCAAAAATATTTTTTTTGAAATTTTTTTTTGGACCGGGCTGGACCCGGCCCACTCATTTTGGGCTGGGCCGGACTTGTTCGGCCTAGTGAAAAGTGGAGACGGTGCAGCGAAGAAGAAGGAAGAGGGGCGGACTTGCGGTGGCTTCGAGGAGGTGCTGCTGGCAGTTGCTGATCGGAGAACGACTTAGACGGTGGTTGGCTTTTCTTCTTCTTCTCTGCGTTTTTTCTTCTTCTCTGTTTCTGTTTTTTTTCTGTGTTTCTTCTTCTCGTCGCTTCTATCTCATGCTTATCCTTTCTTCTTGTGTTTCTAATAGTGGCTGCTGTTGTTGGCGGATCGACGGTGGTCCCATGCGGAGATGCTGGTGGCGGGATGGCTGTGCTGTTGCCGCTGCAACCGGTGTTTACTGCCGTTTTTTTTTCTTCACAGTGTAGAGGTGCCTTTGTTTTCTGTACTTTTTTGTTCTTCCTCCTCCTTCAAGCTGACCTACGGTGGCTGCTGTTGTTGACGATCAAGAGGAAAAATGGCACGGCGGGCTATGGTTCCAGACGGTGGTTCTCCTTCTTTCTTTGTTTCTGCGTGGCTTCCTTTGTCTGTTTCTGTTCTCCTGTTGCTCTCATTTCTGCTGCTCCTTCTTCGGTCTCTGACGATGGTGGAGCTGCTGTCGTTGGCGGTGCTGCTGGTGACAAAGCAGAATGACAGTGGCGCAGCTTCCAACGGTGGAGGGAGAGAAACCAAAGAGAGAGATAAGTTATTGTTCTTCTCCCCTGTTCTTTTGTTTTTCTGTTCTTTCCTTCTATTCTCTTGTCAGTTCAAGTCTTCCCCTCTCTGTTCGTCTCTCAAACAATCCCCTGCTTCCTTCTCTTTATTCGGTTCTCTTCTTCAAGTTCGTTTCCCAAAATTTTTGCCCCCTCTAGTTTTCTTTTTTTCTTTTCCTCCCCCCTTTGTCTTCTCCCTTCTCTGTATTTATAGTCGTAGGAAGAGAGGGGCACCTTACCACTGCCATGGCGCAAGGTAAGGTAGCTACCCTGCCCATGTCTTGGCACAGGGTAAGGTGGCTAGTCATGGCTTGCACTAATGGTGGCAGGGTATGGGATGCGGCTTATGTTTTTGGGCAAGTGAGGAGAGCAAGACAAATAGGAAGAATAGCGGGAAAAGATTTAAAATCTTCTTCTTCCCTGCCTCTGTATGGGCATGGAAGAAGGAGAATAGTGCCGTTCAAAACGACACTGTTTTGGTTTTTTTTTTTTGAAGAAAAGAAAATGTAATTTGAAAAAACCCAAAAATAGGTTATGACATGTGCCTTTAAAGGCAAAATTATATTTATACTATAACAAAAGGAAACTCACGTACCATTATGCCCCAATCAAATATGTAATGCCAAATATATCCCATAAAAAAAACATCTCGCCCCAATTTCATGCTTACTTAGTCTTTTTAGCAAAGGTAAAATTATCTTTACATTGCTCTATCCATATTCTTGGTGAACATTAAAAAATCATGTCTATTAATTTTTCTTTTTGTAAAATGCACACACTGAACATAACCATGTGGTTGTTAGAGAAAGAATTAATTTTCATATGGTGATATTAATGAAAATATTTACCACACGTGTCAGTAAATATTTGAAAAATCTTGAAATTCCATATAGATTAATGTGTGATCTATTTCTTAAAATAGTGCTATTTTTTCATACAACATAATTACACACTTGTATGGTCGTACTTTAGACATGTAATTTAGATGAGTGTATGGTAATATGTTGTAATAAGGATAATATTAGAAACACTTATTTTTATTAAGATTGTAACGATTATGATTGATGATTTATTAGTTAATATACACTATAATTATTATTGTATTACTAAACGTGATAAGTATATATATATATATATATCATGATTTGAAAAACCTTACATCATCAGGCAAGCAATTTATCCTCGAATACAATTTATAATTCTATGTAAATAAATTATTATTATTATTATTATTATTATTATTAGAGATCAATCACGCCAGCATTTCATGGTTTAATGGTGTTTTTGTAATCATTTAGTAAGTGGTCAGTGGTAAAAGCTTGGGATTAAAAAGTTGCTTTCCCTGTGATTTTAAGTTCGAGTCCTGTGATTGCTAATATGATGACCACTAGAGGTTTATATAGTTGTTAATTTTAGAGCCCGTAAAATTAGTTAAGATACACACAAGCTAACTCAGACACCCACATTAATAATAATAATAAAAATAATGATTTTGTCAAAGCGTGTTATACATAGTGTTTTTGTTTTTAAATAAACTCCCTCTTTCCGTTGCCAACATTGGAGTTCAAAATTTAACAGGAAACAATATTTTATATTTTCAATGCATAATGAAATCATATTTGATGTTAATATTTTGTTTTCTTAGTTTTTTTTTTAGATTTTATAAATCAATTAAGTCCCATAATATTCTTTTTAACAAACTCATGCTTGTTCCTTTACATGTTTAAATAGTATTGGAAATTATGATACTAATTATTTTACAAATATATTTTATTTGAAAATACATCAAGATACTATTTTTTTTTAAAATTTTTTAAAATTTATTTTTAACATTATTATATCAAAATAATTAAAAATATTAATTAAAAATAAAAAATTTAAATATTTTTAAAATATAGTTGAGCCATAAAAATAAATGACCTTTACTTTTCAAGCAACAACATAAAACTCCCTCTCAACTAAAAATTATTTTGATGTAATTTCTTTTATTCAAAATGATTTTATAAAAATATTCCAACTTAGCTATACAAAACATATAAAAAAAAATAAAAATTCACATGTTTATCCAACAAATAAAAAAGAAACACCAAACAAACAAAGAAAATATTAATAGGAAACACAAATAAATAAAAATAAAAATAAAAATAAAAAGAAAGAAACAGAAATAAAAATAAAAATAAAAATAGGGAGCTAAGTCAACTTCTTCCTTGTCAACAAAAGAACGCCGTTACATGCGGGATGCATCCCTTCCCTTCCTAGTACCATCCTTGACCCTAACTCCCTTACTTTAACCATAGTTAGCTTAACTCTCTCTCTCTCTCTCTCTCTCTCGTCTCTCAAATATAACTCTATCTCTGTCCCTTCTGTCTCTCACATCGTACCCTGTTTTTTTCCATCTCCTGTGCTCGTGATAAATAAAGAGAGAAATAAAAGAAAAAAAAAATCCTCTTCGCTGTAAAACTAAAAATCCACAAGGGCGTATCCCATCGTTTTCTCTCTTGCATATCTGATTTTGCTTCTTACATTCATCTTCATTGACTAAATTATGTCCAGTTTATAGAAAAAACAAACCCTCTCTGTTTTTTTTTGAATATTTTCACAATAATTAGGAGGTTTTAGTTTTCTTTTGTTTTGTTGCAAGGAATGGTAGTCAAAATGATGAGGTGGCGGCCATGGCCACCGCTGGTTTCGAAGAAGTACGAGGTGAGGCTCGTTGTTCGAAGGATGGAGGGTTGGGATGTAGTGCGGGAAGCTGTAGCTGCTGCACCTGGGACATCTTCAGGAGGTGATTTGAAGGATAAGTCGGAGAAGTTGACGGTGGAGATTAGGTGGAAAGGACCCAAATTGGCCTTGAGTTCGTTGAGGAGGACGGCGGTGAAGAGGAATTTTACGAAAGAAGTGGAGGTTTGTGGTGCGGAGGGGGAAAACGGTGGCGTTTTGGTGGAGTGGGATGAGGAGTTCGAGAGTTTGTGTACTTTGTCTGCTTATAAAGAAAATGTGTTTCATCCTTGGGAGATCTCTTTCACTGTCTTCAATGTGAGTTCTTCTTTTCTTTTTTGCTTCTCTCTCCAAAGAAATTTATTTTTCTTCTCAAGATGTTTTATGGGTCTTTTGTGTTATTGTCATTTATCATGTGGGATGTTGTCTTCTTGTCTGTTGAGATAGAAAAAGAAAAATTGTGGGTTTGCTGTAGAAACTAGGAAAATTCATGTGGACTGTGAAATTGATAGCGTTTATGAAACTTGAGATATGATTTTTTTTAAAAAAAATTCAGGGATGAATTTAAAATTTCTTTTTTGGTGTTTGGTTTCTGATAGTTTACGGGTTGCTTGTAATTGAGATGAAGAGGTTTCTTAATTGAAGAATATAAGCATATGAAGGGGTGTTCTTTATTTTTGTTTTGTTTTGTGGGTTATTGTGGTAGTCAATTTGGGAGAACAAAGGATTCTTAATTGATTTTTGAGGATTTGGTGGTTGGATTTAATGGAGTATTTTTTCTCTGATCATTTTGACTTGACAAAGCTTGGGTCTTTTGGATATGTTTGAGGTTTTTTTGGCTGATAGATTTGCGTTTTTAAACTTGTTAACTTTCTGGGGAACTTAGCTGTTTTGTTTTCTGATCCAGGGTGGGAACCAAGGGCAGAAGAACAAGGTTCCTGTTGTTGGAACAGCAACAGTGAACCTTGCTGAATTTGCATCTACAGCTGAACAGAAAGAGGTTGAGTTAAGACTTCCTCTTGTGGTCTCTGCTGGTGTGGCCGAGCCTCAACCCTTGCTCTGTGTATGTGCCTTTGAATTTCTTCCAATTTCCATCACATTCTCACTGGTTTTTTAAAATTATCCCGCAACATATTTAATCTGCCTTTTCTGGTTTTAATATTTTCACAATTTTTATAGTTTCTTACCTCAGCTTGTATGAATCATGCAGGTATCGCTCAGCTTATTGGAGTTGAGAACTGCTACCGAGACCTCTGAGCCATTACAGAGAGCGATAGTTCCAGTTCCATCGCCACCTCAATCTGGAGAAGCTGTCTCAACTGAAAAGGATGAGCTTTCTGCAATTAAAGCTGGTCTCAGAAAGGTAAAGATTTTTACAGGATATGTGTCTACCAGGAGAGCAAAAAAGGCCTGTCGCGAGGAAGAGGGCAGTGAAGGCAGGTGCTCTGCCAGGAGCGAGGATGGTGAGGATAACTATCCATTTGATTCTGAGTCACTTGATGATTTGGAGGAAGGAGAGTCTGATGAGATCAAGGAAGATTCTACTGTGAGGAAGTCATTCAGTTATGGCACACTGGCTTCTGCAAACTATGCTGGAGGACCCTTTCACTCTAGTACAACGATAAATGATGAAGATGAAGATTGGGTTTACTACAGCAATCGCAAGTCAGATGTGGGTTGCTCACACAGTGATGATTATACACCATCAGTGTCTGCACCATCTCTCTTGCAAAGTTCTAAGCGCAGCATACTACCTTGGAGGAAGAGGAAGTTGAGCTTTAGGTCTCCTAAAGCTAAAGGAGAGCCATTGTTGAAGAAGGCATATGGAGAAGAAGGGGGGGATGATATTGATTTTGATCGCCGGCAGCTTAGCTCTGATGAATCTCTTGCTCTTGGGGTAAGTCATCTGTTGATTTCCCTTACTTTCATACTTTTATAAAGCCTTTTATTTCCAATTTAGCAGTATTAAAAGTACAAAAATGAAAATACTGATGATCATCTTGAAGGATGGTAAAGGTGGTTTTGTGATGACTAATTCATTTCATAAATTAGACATGGTTAATTGAAATAATCGTAGCTGTTTTGCAGTGGCATAAAGCAGACGAGGATACATCTGCAAATCGATCATCAGTTTCTGAATTTGGTGATGACAATTTTGCCATAGGCAGTTGGGAGAAAAAAGAAGTGATAAGCCGTGATGGGCAGATGAAGCTTCAAACTGAGGTTTTCTTTGCTTCCATTGATCAGCGAAGTGAGCGGGCTGCAGGTGAAAGTGCATGTACAGCCCTTGTTGCTGTTATTGCTGATTGGTTTCAGAATAACCGTGGTCTGATGCCCATTAAGTCCCAGTTTGATAGTCTCATCAGAGAAGGGTCCTTGGAATGGAGAAACCTCTGTGAGAATGAAACCTACAGGGAGCGGTTCCCTGACAAACACTTCGACCTTGAAACAGTTCTCCAAGCCAAGATACGTTTTCTCTCTGTACTCCCTGGCAAGTCCTTTATCGGGTTTTTCCATCCAGAAGGGATGGATGAGGGAAGATTTGACTTTTTGCAAGGCGCCATGTCCTTCGATAACATTTGGGATGAGATAAGCCGCACTGGATTGGAATGTCCAAGCGATGATGAACCTCAGGTGTATGTTGTAAGTTGGAACGACCATTTTTTCATTCTAAAGGTTGAACCAAAAGCTTACTACATTATCGACACATTAGGAGAGAGGCTCTATGAGGGATGCAATCAGGCCTACATTTTGAAATTTGACAGCAACACGATTATTCACAAGTTGCAAAATGCTGCAGAATCATCCGATGAGAAAACAATGGGTGATCAGCAGAATGTGCCAGCCACAGTGGAACCTAAGGATCAGCAGCAGGTGAACCTGAAGGAGGAGGAAGCTTCTATATTAGGGGCAATAATAACCAATCCTGAAGAACCATCTAAAAGCGAGGAACCATTAAAGAGTGAGGAAGAAGGGGAGGTTGTGTGCCAAGGAAAAGATTCTTGCAAGGAGTACATAAAGAGCTTCTTGGCAGCAATTCCAATCAGGGAATTACAGGCGGACATCAAGAAAGGTTTGATGGCATCAAAACCTCTTCATCATCGGTTGCAGATTGAGTTCCACTACACCCAGCACTTGCAACCATTAACTGAAACTCATGCGACAGAAATGTTGACAGCACCACCAGAGTCAGTCAATGGCTCCATATGAGAGGCTACTGTTTAGAGACTTGCTGTAAATCTTAGGAAGTGTGATTAGTCTAACTAAAGTTTCATTTTACAAACGGTATCTTGTGATGTGAATGGCATTAACAAAGAGGGGACCTTTTTCAACTTTTTGAAGAGTTTGAAGAGGAAAGGGTCGCGTTGTTTTTCTTCTAATCTGGTCTTTAAACGGAGCTGTCCTAACTTTTTCCCCTTGTTTGCACGTAGTTGTTGGAATTTGGCATGATCTACCGTTTATTCTTTGGCCAGCCTTTCATGGGAATGGCTGCTTCCGTGCATTGCTGTAAAATCTTTCTCTCAATTGAATGAGCTCCAACTCACTTTTAAAACTTTTTGGCGATTCTCAAAAAATTCTCCTTCTAAGAGAACAAGTAACTTTTGTAGACTGGTATGGAAATATTCCTCGACTGTTCTGTACTCCCTTTCTGACATCAAGTTCCCATACGATCCACTGATGGCAATAATCTGACCCTTGAGATTTTTCTTTCAGAAAATTGATGCTTTAAACATTTAAGGACTCTGGTTCTTTTACAACTTATTTGATTGGAACCAAATATTTCCTTTCCATGTGCCATGTTAGCTGTAAAGAGGAACTTTGCAGGATTGATATTCAAGGACATGAAAAGATTCTTTGAAATGCATGTTTCTTTTCTAGATAACCATCCAGCCTAAAGTTGCTTCCTTTAGCTGCCACGACAAACATTTGTAACGTATGTGATATCATGCTGTGTGGAGGGGAAATGGTTTTCTATAGAATTCCTACCCCAGCTGTGCACGTTCAGAATATACCCTTCCAATAAGCATCGTTTGGATTATTCCTCTTAGCAAGGCATGAACATGTCACTTTCATGGAGAACGTTTGAAATACTGTATGTATTTGAATGATCTTACCAAGATTCCTGACCAAGAATTTTAACTAGATTAATGTAAAAATGATAACGATAGCTGCATCATTTAATGTTGATTAGAAGCTCCTTTTCTGCTTGTCAACTTAAGGAGTGAAATTCTCCATTCACTTGTTGCGGTTTGCGCATGCATCACGCTGTTCTTTGGACTCAGAAACTGAAAATATTTTATCAATTTCTCTCGCTGTTAGTAGTACTTAATGATGGTGATTATGGCGGGGATAGGTGAAGATGAGGATGTTGATCACAACGAATACTCATGACTTGTTCCAGCAGGGAAAAAAAAATAGAAATTCATTGAGCTAGCATTTTTTATCAAGTTGAGAACTATATAAATTGGTTTTATAAGATACACTTGCGCTGGGAAATTCACAGGCGTTAGAAGAGTACTGATAAATGATAACAACTTGATTACCTCATCTGCTTGCTACAGCACCATAATTATAATGAAGAAACATGCTACTTGCAGCCCTTCAGTACGTTGCCATTTGGCTCAACCTTTGACATGTTTCTTAGCCTTCCTGGTAGCAATTTTATGATCACCTCAAGGGAAAAGAGCAGCCTTAAACAATGGCTAGAACAACCAACCCTGCTTGGTAAAGGCCTTATAGAGAATAATAGGTTGAGATGTTATCAGAGTCTTGATAACCAAGCGGTTATGAGTTTGAATCTCACCATTCTTATTTATATGATAAAAATTAAACATAAAAAAATATGAGCTTGCACAAGCTTCAAGCCCAAAGGGTTTTCATTTGAGGGGATGTATTAGAGAATAATATAAATTATATTTGGAAACATCACCTAATAGTTTAAGCTATTGGGTTAAGATGGTTCTTTGACATGATATTAGAGTTTTGATAACCAAGCGATCACGAGTTTGAATCTTATTATCTATTTATTAAAAAAAAAATTAAACACAAGGTAATGTGAATCCATGCAAGTTTCAAGCCTATTAGACTTTTACTTAAAGATATATATTAAAATATAATATAAATTATATTTTAAAATCTCACCTGAAGGTTTTTTTTAAAAGACCCACCAATAATAATATTTAGAAAAAATGAACTTTCATGAACTCAAGTTTGAGGAAGTTTCAGGCTATTGCACGCGAGGCAAGGCCTCAGCTCAACAAGGAAGTTCAGTATTTGAATGAGTGAAAATGGGCCTTCTTCAAGGCTGATTATTGGCTCTATAGTCTCAACAAGTACAAGTTTTATTCCTTGCCCATCTGCTTGGTGCAACAGTACATTTGATGCTCTGACTGAAGCAGTTAAATTAGAAAAATTTGTTGATGGAAATGAAATGTCCTGATTTAAACAATTTCTTTGGTTTCCTTTTGAATTATCCTGTACTTGTATAGAAGAAGAACACTTGGACATGAGCACCACAAGCTAAGAAAATATTGTAAGAGTTTGACTCCTGACCGTGCATGCACGTTCGACACCAAGGTTTGTTTGATTAACAGCTTTCTTTCAGAAGATTCAGAGCATGAAATCAAAGATTTCTTACTCCATTACTTGTATGCAGTTTGATTGTTCCCATTTTCCCCACATAATTTGACAGAAAGCATGGAATCACAACTGGTAGCTTCGATTTAACAACGCAAAAAGTTGTCTTGCTCATGATAAAAGGCCATAGGCATGAAAGCATAATAATGAGCTCACACTTTCCATTATTGCACCAAACTTCCTTTTGTTACCAACCGGTGACTTTACTTATGATATTAGGGAGAGCCATGTGCATGTTCTCCCCCTCTCCAACCCATTATTATTCCAAACTTACCTTGACAATGATTCAAGCTCAAATCCACAAGGCTCCACACTCCATAAACCCACCTTGATTAGATTCTTTCCCGTATCGTCATCACCCTTCCCTGCTTGCTTCCTGAGGTTTATTTTCATTTTTATCTTAGAACACTATAATTCAACATTACTATCCAAGAGATGCCTGCTAATATGAAGCTCTATCATGCTTCCACATGTCTGATATTCCACTAATTATCATTACCTTACATGATCAGATCATAATACAGTTCCTTGAGAGAAGTAAAAGGAATCCTCACTTGAGAATCCTGTAAAATTAGAATAGCAGTTTGGTCTATCTTTGCAACCTAATGCATCATCTGTTTCTAACAATTGTACAAACAACATGCTGTAACAAAAATAAATAAAAATGAAACAAAGAAGAGGCAGCAGAAGTTACATACGACAAAAGGATCAAGAATGACTTCAAGAAAGAAATGGCAGCCAGATTTGCAGCAACAAAGGGTCACTTCATATCTCTCTCTATACTCTCAGGACATCCAATGCAAATGCAATCAATATATTCCCGTTTTTTCTTAACCACAATAAGTTTCCACTTTAAGACTTGTAAATTGCAACTGAAATTTAAATGAAGAGAAATGTTAGAGAAGATAGGAAAACAAGATAAAAAAAACGGGGGTGAGCAAGGAAATAACAATAGATTTTCTACAGCAGAAAGGGCTTTAACTACTCTATCGCAAGCACTCAGGACACTTGGTGTTACATTTCATCAACTCCTCCACTCATATATATAGGCCTAGCATCTTGTGCTGCAACTGAAGCAGCAGGGTTCTATCCAAGCAATGTACAAGTTACAATACAGTCTGATATTATAAACTGAAGGAATAGTTAGGGAAGATGGAAAACATTACAGAATCAACAAAGAGCTTCAGGAGAATAGCTGGACTTTCAGCTGCAGATGGGGCACTTAGCCAATCCGTTTTCATTACATTCAGGGCATCTAATGCACTTCTCCTCATTCTGATCATCTTCAAAGACCTTACAACTGCCATTACAATTGGAGCAAACAACAAATCGCTTGTTGCCGCAACCATTGCATGGGGAATTAGACAGGTTGAGAGGTATACCTACCAAGAGCTTCTTCAGCCTACCTTGCTCGTGCAAGCCAATCACTTCATCAGCTCCTCCTATGTACCTTCCCTTTATGAAAAGCCTTGGAGGAATCACTCTGCCACCCAGTATCCTCCATAGTTCCTCCCTGAATTCCAAGTGCAAAGAAACATCTCTCTCGTAGAACATTACTTTCAAACTTTCCAACAAAAACCGAATAGCATGACAATCCTCAAATGTCTTTCTTATACTTCGCAAGCTTGTTGTGTAGAGAATTACAGACTGGCTTCCTCCTGGAAGACATTTCTCTTCAAAATCTGAAAGAGATGGATGTTCTTCAATCTCTTTCTCAGCTTCATTTTCTGTGTCTTGCTCCACGGTGATCTCCGTTGAGACTGGAGCCTCAGGACTGTCCATGGCAGGCACTCTGTCATTGGATAATACGGAGGTTGCAATGTTCACCTTGTCGACAAAATTAAGTTCCAAATCCAGTTCTTCATCTTTTGATTCTGTTTTGTGCTTTGATACACCAAAACTACCAGCTAGAATGTCTTTTTTGTGATCCTCTTGTATGTAAATTGGTGGTATCTGCAGGTTCTGATAGGAAAAACTTTCTGTGGAGTTCAGATGGGAAACTAGACCTTGTTTCAGTGTGCTTATACTTGGAATGAAATTCAATTTCTTTAGGAATCTTCCCTTCATTGATTTCATTTCTTTTGCTCACAAAATGGATGGGGTGTGATCACAACCAGTTGAAGAGGGAAGGGTGGATTTTGTCTGAGAATGACTTATGAAGAGACTAGAGGACATGAAGCAGCAATGGAGGTTTCTCTTTTGGTTTCCAGTGGCACAAAAGTGAAAAGCTTTGCGTGGGTAATTGATTGCTTTTTAAAGTTATGAATTGATCACTGCACAAATTGTGGGGGCTAGGTGGAGTCCATGGCAATCCTTTTATCAGAGGACCCTGACCCTTTAGGTCTTTTACCAACAACTTGGTGTCTCATCAGGTATGAAGAGTACCACACCACCTCAAACAATGAGCGAAGGGATGTGCTTTTCATTTCAGGTAATTGGATGGCAAAGGCACCACTGCCTGGTTTCCCTGCAATTGGCACTCATGCCCTTGATGCCATGTTGTGGCACAGTTTGATTGGTGGTGGAACACCAGGGGGGATGGTTCCGAGGCAGCAGAGCTTCACCCCTGTAGACATGGTGTGCCAGAAGCACAGGTGTTGTGCTCTTCAATATAACACGGATAAACATACTTGATTAATGGAGCTTT
>Ga0307511_10004610_pt1 | contig 14057 bp, 9 predicted proteins | sample 13_EM_MG_FD_200266 | JGI IMG/M metagenome (GOLD analysis project Ga0307511, IMG submission 200266) | Populus trichocarpa ectomycorrhiza microbial communities from riparian zone in the Pacific Northwest, United States - 13_EM | ecosystem: Host-associated > Plants > Roots > Unclassified | place...
TATACATGGGGGGGCCAGGGTGGGGACACCGCAGAAAGCGGGGATGCGGTCTCTCGTAATGGGTTACATAGCTTAAATACGAGTAATAATTTACTAAGATATATAAAAAAGGCGATGACTGCAGGTCTTTGACAGGGTTGGTACCCAGGAAATCCAGGATGACTAGACGAATAGAAGACAGAAAGGCTGTCCTTGTCTCGGGGGGGTGATTGATGCTACCCATGCTGTAGATCCCCGCAATGGGCACCTACTGTGGTATCATAGGTACTGTATATAGCTGTATTGGGCTAGTTTAATTGCATTATGTGGGGCTTGGCGGCATACCGTAAGAACTCGCAGACAAGACTGCAGTCTTTTTTACAGTATGGCGGTTTTGCCAAAAGCAATCTCCGTGTCTTATTCTAGATTAATTCCTTAATCATAGGTACTTTCTTAATCATAGTTACTTTCTTATATGTAGTATTCCGCTAGAGTGTTGTAGTTTCATATCTTCTTTGGTACAATAGGCAGTTCAAATCTCCACTACGCTGGCCACCTTTTCAAACAATCTCTTCACCCAACTGGATATGAGGCAGCACCCTGACTAGCTCAGGTTCAAATTCAGCAATAGATTCGCTTTCTGTACTGGCGGATCATCAGAGTTAGAGCTCTCAGATCCTGCGGATCCTGCGGCTCTAGCTGCACTGGCTGACGTATTGGCTGCTATACTAACAACGTACCCACCAAGCCCACGAATATTAATATCTCTATCCTCACTGCCATCCAGTGCTACTGTAATGCCACATTTTTGAAAGGAGCGGATAATAAGCTCTTTATGATTCTTGCAGATAAGCACCAAGCTTCAGCCCACTGTGTGTGCAAAACCGTGCGCTCAGAAGCTGTAAACCGTCATAAATACCAATAGTTAGTAAGTACCGCTATAGAGAGAAACTGAAGCATCATACCTTCTGTCCATTTAGTGAGATTTGAATGACAATGATTTTCAGCCGCTTCTTTGACTCGGTCCTTAAATGGTTTATTGATATAGACATCAAGAGGTTGTACTAAACTTGTAAAACCACTCGGAACCATAGCCATAGTTGTATGAAGCGACTTAAAGACAGACTTAATATGATCTGTTTTTGGTGCTCTATGCACATCAAGTACAAGCATCCGTGGTACCGTATTATTGAGAATTGATTCCTTGTGTTGAAGACTAGAAAGACTTTCTGGCTGCTAGCCCTACCATAATATTTCCTTTCTTATTCGCGATCCATACCCATGGCATATTGGGTCGGAGCTTTATGCCTGTCTTATTCGAGGTTACTTTCTTATACATTATTACTTTCTTGTCCGCGAGTTCTTAAGGTATGTTAGGTGGTGTCACCTTGGTGGTCTCAGGATGAGCACTTAGAGAATACAATACAGCCTACATCAACTGTGATACATTAGGGTTATGTAAGTACCCAGACCAAGCAACTTATTCGCCCTCGATACTGCTATCACCTCCCTTGCCACCAAATCCTGAAATACGAATACACTCCCTTCAGGTAACCACCCTCACCCTTCTGCCCTCGGGAGACACCCATCAACACACTTAGCCCAAACACCCACCTCCGCCACCCCAGACACCCGGCGCATATTCTGCTTAAATACTTAGAGAATGCTTTGAATAGAACAGGAAGCCATGAGAGAGGGTCGGACAGGTCACAGAACTAGTGATTGTTGTATGCAGTCCAGGTATTTACTAAGGGAGTACTAAGCCTGATGGATAAATACTAGGCTGTCCTTGGTCTGTTCTGTTAGTGGCGGCAATGAAAGACCAGGTTAGCAAGTAGAAGAGAAGAGAACTGGGCCAACAGATGAAGGACATGCCTGAGCAACAGAGAGACTCAAAGTTACTTACTAGTATTTTTCGAAAGCCTCCGACAATCGACGAAATGACAGGGCTGTTGGCAAAACTTGTCCATGGTGGCCAAAGGATATCCACCAATGCACTCGCGGACACCCATGCCGCACCCATCTCCTCACTGATTAAGCAGATGAGAGGGAAAGGGGGCAGCTTAACCATCAACACTATTCCACCGAAGAACGTCAAACAGTGGAAGCCTATAGTCTACTTTCCTGTCCCTACGGGTAAACACAAGCAACCCGACCCCCCTGGCCTTCATTCAAGGTCCCGCCACCAACCAGACACTTAGGAAGACTTTCTTCTACCGACACTCAGATCGTGGTGGGGTTGGTGGGGATGCTAACCTCTAGGTCTTTTTCTCGCCCACTGCCGGAAATCGACAAGTATATGTCAACGTCCACGTGGCTTATAACCTAGGGGACGGACATCACGGTTTTGGAGCGCGCCTGGCCAAGCCTGAGCGATGCTGTGGTATTGTGTAAGGGGCCATGGGAAGGGCTATGTACTTGTTTCCACCCGGTATTGCCATGCAACGTATACGCTGGGGTCTGGCCCCCCCATCGGTGCAGTTCCGGGGCTATGTAGGGTGGGTGGAGCTGTAGGCTGCGGCGCTTGGAGACGAATGGGAGGTTGGATACAAGCTGACCGACCCGAGTACTGTGACGCAAGTTCCGAGCTTGTTCTAGCCCTTGCCACTATGGTATTGAACATACAGGGGGGACGGTCGGAAGAAGAATCGGATACTTGTATTTTATTTCTATCTGATTCTCCCTCCCATCAAAGTACCTGCCTTCCGTTGGAAACCCACACTTTCCACTCTACTACCGTCGGAACCCACACATCGTCCGAACCTACACTACTAGTAGACTACTAGCACCCGCTAGTCTGGACCACCAGTCTCGACCGCACCCGCCCATCACTTCAACTAGTCTACGGAGGATATGTAGTTGACTAACCTACTCCGTACGATACTTATTTTTTTTTTTTTAAATACTCAATACTCATATGCGGTCCCCATGAAGGGTCCATGATGAGCCTTCCGGAAGCCCGGGAGAATTCAGGGGTGGGCCAAGTTAATCTGGCCCTCCCACGCATAAATACAAAACGGGGGTGGAAACAGGAGTAACCATAGGTTCAAGCACTGGGTTCAAGTTCAAGAAATCTGATGGTGAAGGAAACAAAAGAACGCCTCCACAGCGTTACCAACTTAGATAAGGACTTACCTAACCGAGACTTGTAGACTAGTTACAGATACTGTATATAATCATCTGAACGGGCTGAAACGCCCCCCAGTTCAAAGAAGAATCAGATAAAATAAATATGGACAGTATCTGATTCTCCCTCCGACTTTGCGGCGGGACGACCTGCAGTAACCTGGAGGGGGAGGAACTCGATAGCCGGAATAAGAATCAGATACTGTACAGTTTTTTATATGTTATCTGATTCTCCCTCTCATCAAAGTAGTTGCCTATCGTCGGAACCCACACTTACCGGTATTACCGCCTGATTACGGGTTATGTAATCCGCTGCGGATAGGTTCGAGCTAGTCCCCATTCACGTTTGCGTAGTTGCCTACCGGTTGGCACAAGCTCTCGTATACCGGGATCTTTTAATAATCCAAGTAATTCGCGTGCCGACTCCCGGCGGGTTTATGGTGAAACCCAACAATGGCATGTAATAATTGACGTGTAAGACATTATATAACCTCAAAGAATATCAGTGGAGGGTCTTCCACCCGGGAGTGACTCCGGATAAGTCGGGATCGGAAGGCCGCGGGTCCGAAGGTTCATGGCCAATGACCGCCTGTTTATCACACCGCCCGCGCACCTGTAATATATCGTACCACTCACACTTTACTTTGCCACGAATGCCCACTGGGAATAACTGTACGGTACTCTATCCATATTGCTGAAGCTCTCGACTCATTCGCGCAATCTAGAGCCATTTACTGAATCGTTCCGCAATTATAACCTGCTTTTGTTACTACACGAAGAAGCATAATATTTGGATAGACACTAATTGGTTGCCTTCAAAGGAATCTAGAAATCCTACCAAACGAGTATCGGGCACTAATACTCTCCCTATCAGTATAAGCCACCTATTAGGTGTATAAGCCACCAATGAACTCATATTGCTCATATTAGCGACCAATACGCTCATATTAGGTGTATGAGCGACCAATGCGCTCATATTAGGAATATGAGCGGCCAATGAGCTGATGTAGTACCCTTTATCGTGCGGCTACATTAGCTATATAAATATAAGGGATTCACTTGCTCATAACCTCCGTGTTGTTAACTACGATACCGCCCACTGCTCAAACATATATTATGCATTCCTGATTATTCATTCCTGAGTCATTCATCGCAATCGTGATTGAACAATTGGCAATCTACTGCCTGATGCACATAACTGGACCGCAATTGCAACGTTCATGCACACCGCAAATCATGTCCTCCGCCTTACGCGAAAACATGGAACTAGAGCGCTACTGCACCTCACGCTTCTTGGAAAATACAGTCAGCCCTTGCAAAACAGGACCGTGGATACCAGACGCGCTAGCAGTTCCAAAGAGGTGAAGGATGCCTGATACGCATCACCACTGGACCGGATCAGAACTTTATGAGAAGTTATCCCCACCCTAAAGGCAAAATTCTGTAGTTAGGGAAATGAATTATCAAATTCGGTAATCAGATCGAAACCAAGCTCATGAACCGGTTTTTTAGTGCAAGCCACGTACGAACTAAACTAATATAGGTAAATGGATCTGACTACCCCAAACATAAAACCAAGCTTTTTGGTTTTTGGTTGCAACGCCATTCAGATCAGCACTCACCACCGTGACTACCTTAGGCATGCCTCAGTCTAGCGGATATTGACATTGCAATCGAGATTGCAGTATATTCATGATTATTAGCATCAGTCTAGTCCATGCTTGAGTTGTGGATGTTTGCGTGTTGTGCATGTTTGCACTTATGCGAGTGTAGTTGTGATGTCTGCATTTTGCGCTGTGCTGGTGTTTACATGGCACTTTGAACCCAGAAACGGAAAAACCAGCAACCAAAACCAGACAAAATCCACTGGTTTCTTGATTCTCGTAAGATGGACCTGGCCAAATGGGAATTGCTGCCAAGTGCCAATATTGGACTGTTTCAAACCTGGTAGGTACATGAATCTGGTTTCGATTTCTACATTTGGCTTCCCCATACGGATAGTATATACGACAACGCCATGCCAACCAGACAAGGTATTCTGTGTCTGAGGGAAGCGCAAGCTACACAACATCCATGCCGACAGAGAGAACAATGAAAAACAATCCTCGCTCGACATGAAACACCCAACCTCCGGGCACTACTTAACTAAATCGATATAGATGAGTACATGTGGATGCTGAGGTATAACAAGTTAGCCCTTCCTGAATAAGTGCAGATGATAGCTCAAGCCGGATTTCCCTATGTGAAATATTTGGGTGATGAAAAGAATACAAAATATAACTACTGACAATAGTCGTATCTACCAACCAATAAATAAGAGTAAGCAATTTCTTACACCAGATAGCTGAATAGAATAATATGAACGCAATTGATCAGCAATACCATATTAACACTACTCATAAGTACAAGTTGCCATAAGCTACTAAGCCGCTTGATCCTTCATGGGATAGCAAGGTCTGACTGTAGCATGCAGTCTACATGTTCTTTTCTCCGGGTTTTAACCCCGTGGGATCAGCAATGTTGATCAAGGCGATGGCACCCAAAACTTGCATCAAATAACCCGTCAATTGAATCAACGACCCCATCAATTGCATCACAAAACCCCTCTATTTCATCATTAGGCCCCTTCCCGCCTCCCCGACGGACACTCCAGATACTTATCGACAAATAAACAACAAAATCCAAGCTCGGTTAGCAACAGTAACTTATAGTCCAATACTACGTGAAATTTCCATCATTGCCAAGTACATAACTCCCGTGTATGTAGTCTGATCATGGTGTCTGGATTAATTCTGCGGACATGGGGTAAAACAAGTTTCATTCGGATTGAATGAATGAAGATCTTGATAGCATACCGTAAGGCTGACGTGTAGTGTAACATGTTAACTTACTTACTGTAGGGTAGGCAATTGAAATTACTCACCGTCACCTTTGATATACACACCCTTGGTGTCGGTCTCTAGCATATAAACCCGTAGCCATTCCACCCCTAAGACTTTCATCGATAACCCTTCCACTTTCAACTCAGCAAACACAAGATCCCATACCCCATACCCCGTGTCAATCCCCATATATAACATTCCAAGACTTTCTATTCCTACATACGCCATGTCTACCACAGCATCTGGGAAGTCGTGGCTACACAGCGCAAAAAATGTTCGTCTCCAAGGCCCAAGTACCTTGGTAGCTGATCTCGAACAGCTCGATGGGACTTGGCAGCCAGCTTCCATTGACTTGAATAATCATCTTGGCAACGAAGATGGTATGAGGGCTCTCACAAACTTTGTAAACAGTGATATCCTCTGCTAAGCGCGGATGCGTTGTATTTAGGAAAGTTCCTTTGGGACGGGAACAACTTCGCCGCGTCGGCACGTCATACCGTGATCGAGGACAGGCGCCCCCAGACCTTTGAAGCATGGATTCTTGCCAATCTTCAAAAAGCGAATGGCGATTGGCCGCAAAAGGTGGACTCTGCTGGGCTTAACATCACCAATGCCATGACCAACCAAAATGGAAAATTCAAGTGGTATGATACTTCCTAGCATTGGACCTTTGTGGAAATTTATACCAAACCTATATTTCGCTGTGGGTGGCTGAGGGCTAATCTTGAATGTAACTATAGGGTTGCATAAGCGGCTCCCGGTCTTCGTTTTGGAGATGTGTAATGCTCCGCGTGTGGATTGAGTAGGAATATGAAGATGAAGATCAAGAGGATCACTGTGGACTGGAGGAACTAGGAATATTGAGTCAGAATCGCTCGTTGATTATGGTCGTTGAATTTGCAGGGATTTATAAACACTCGTTTCATGTTTTGGATTTATAGTTTGGGGTGCTTTTTGTCATTACTTTTGTATCCAGAAATGGCATCGAAGTAGCTCCAACCTGGAATTTCCACAACGTGAGCGCAATGTAGCGTACTGCAGTAATTGGCGAGTAATAAGACAGTAGAGCCCCTAGGACGATAGTCACCTATGCAGGATGCCTTGTCGCTCACTCCTCCACAATGTATGTAGATATAGAACCGAGACAGAAAACATAGTTACCTGGTTTAGACAAACTCAACAGCGAGGTGTATGGACCCGGTTTTCGGGAGAGTTTTATACTTATGCGCTCCTGATGATAATGTTGAATCGAATGTGGATATTATTGCGGAGTATACTACTGCATGCCTAAATTCGGATTGCTCGGCCCTGTAACCATGCTACTAATTTCCCAGACCGGTATCTTGGGAGTCTGATACTTTTCCGAATACAGTACCAGTTCCTTTCCTGTTATGTATACCTTCCCCATTTCATTCTAGTTCCATAATTATATTTATATTTATTGAACATATCATGAATAGCGATACTGTTGCATCAAATCAGAACCTAGTTTATGTACAAGGTTTCAGTTGCAACCTCCAACTAAACCAATATAGTTAGGCTGAGTGATTTGATTACCCCCGAGTTCTTGCAATTGGAACTTCAAGTTTGTACCATTTGGTTGCGACGTCATGCATCGCACAACTGTAACCACAACTCAACAGCAAGCATCCCTCGAACATCAGACACAGAGCCCACGTCCTAGAAGACACTGACGAAGCAATTGAAATCGCAGCATGTTCTTATTTATTGGTATCAGACGAGGTGGGGGAGATAGAGGTGGAGGAGGAGGAGGAGGAAGGGGAGCATATTCAGGGCCTCCTTGAAGTACAGAGGATATTGTCGCTCACCGGTATCTATCTCGTGATACTAGTGCTAGTAGACATGAGGTTGATGTGCTTGAGGCCTAAATTCATGAATACCACCCGGAGACTGCATTCCTAGCGTTATTCCGCATGCATCATACATGTGGTATTTGGCATATTTGCGGTGTTTGTATTTTTCGTATTTGTGGTATATTGTGGTATTTGTAGTATTTTGTGGTATTTGTGGTATTGTGATTTTTTTTTTTTTTTTTTTGGAGTCTATACGCCTAATCAGCCTAAGGCTATGCGGCGCCCCCGTTCCCTCCCCTTAAAAGGTTCGGTACACCCATGGGAAAACGGGCTACATAAACGTCCTGCCTTCCTAGCCGAAGAAATGTCTAAAGAAATACCCCTCTTCTGCCGCCACACCCACTACCGGTCCATCCCCGAATAGATGTATGCCTCCTCCACCACGCCCCTACCGGCCCTCCCCATGCATATATGAATCTTCCACCTCTACGCCCCTTCCGGCCCTCCCCTTAAACAACAAACAAAACGAATCACAAATAACAAACATGATGGTAGGAAATCAGCACAAGTCAATTTTAGAGAAAAACGTCTCCACCAAATCAACCGTGTAAAATCCCTTCTCGTCCTTTTCCTTCCTTGCCCACCTCGCCCTATCGTCCATATCTTCCCATGTACTCCACCTCCGTCCTATATCCTCTCCATGCGTGCAGACCAAGGCTACGTGCTTGCCTGTCTCCGCATATCTTCCACACTTCCGGCATTCGGGGTCATCCATTTTTCCGATCTTGTGGCGCCAGGCTTGTAAGTTGCCTTTACCGGTGCGACATTGAACGTATGCGACCCTTGCCCTCCTATTCCACTTCACCACTCTTCCCATTCCCGCTCCCTTCACTCTTCTTTCTTCCTCCCTCATCCTCTTCCACGCCTGCTTCAATCCTCCTTCCGTGATCTGGGGATTCTCGGGGTATAGGTTTGTGGCTTCCTTGGCCAGCCGGTCGGCTTCTTCGTTGCCGTGCAGCTCATTATGGGCCTTAACCTATCCGAACGAGACTGCGTTACGTCCTAGCCTGGATTGCCTTTCCCTTATCCCTTCCATCACCACCTTGAGGTCACGAGTCCTTGCTTTTCCAGTACGACCTGCCTTCTTCACTGCCGCGATTGCCGCTTGTGAGTCTGAAAGGATTAGTACATTGGATTCGCTTGGTGCATCCTCGAGTGCCCCTCTTACTCCGCACACCTCTCCGTCCCACACCGTTGCTAGCTTGCCTAGTGTTACCCCTCCAAGTCTCTTTCCTCCTTCCACATACCAACCTCCGCCCACCATTCCGTCTTCATTCATGCTCCCATCAGTGTAGAATCCAGTGGCATCACAATGTTTCCTGGCTTGGTTGATGGCTTCCGTCCATACCTCTGCCTTGGAGTCTGCTTGAGCCTGGAGTTTAACCTCCGGAACTTCCACCTTCTCTACTCTTCCCCCGTAGCTCATCTTCTCATGTCCCTCCTCTTTCAATACACCTGCCTTGCTTTGGATTGCTGTCAAGACGGAGGTGAATCCGTCTGGACCGACAGTGTATTCTTGTCTGAAATCATACCACTCTCTCCCTACTTCCTCATTTCTTCCTGTCCCATCATCGAAAATCAAGTCCCCTAACGCGGTGGTGTCCCGCATTATTTTTCCCATGAGTTTGGCTTGTGCCGCATCCAAGGCCATTCTCGGAGACTCCACCCCCGCAATCTGGCTGACCAGTTCAATCCTGGATCCATGTGTCGCGTTTACGCATTTCTTCAGGGCCTGATACTGTAGTTGCTCGAACTCTTTTTCCCAGTCCCTCTGCCCTCTCCATCCTAGCTCTGACCCCCATAAGGCGATTGCTCGGATCATTCCAGTGTAGATCTGTCTCCAGCTGGTGGCGCTGATCCCCCACTGGGAATTTCCTAAACCATTGAATTGCGCGAGCATAGCTCGTGCTTTCTTGATTCGGGCTTTCCAATGTTCCTTGAACGTCAGACTTTCATCCATAATTATCCCTAACTACTTCACCCATTTCACCTCTTTAATCTTTTTCCTTCTCTTGTTTCGTAGGACTAGCTTTTCATGCTTTGAGTCTTCTAGGGGAAGATGGTTCTCCGCAGCTATCCTGTTCACGATCCTGTCCGCTTCGTCTAAGATCCCTTCCATATTTATGCCTCGTGCCTTGATTTTATCCCATATCGAGATCCCTAGGTGTAGGTCATCTACGTATGATGGGAGTTCTAGGTCGAAGGATGGCCATTTAGCTTTCAGCGCTTCCTCCATTTTGGTGATTATCGAAGCCATCCAGATGAGGAAGATCACTGGTGAGAGGGGTGACCCATGTGGTGCTCCGATATTTGTTTTTCCTTTCCCCCGTGTCTTCTTGTCCCATTCTAAATCGAATTCTCTTGCCCGGAAGAATTCCTTAACCCACGGTATCCACTTCTTGCCTTCTTCCGACTTTTCCAACTCTCTAATCACATCTTCCTCTCTTACATTCTGGAACCCTCCTTTCACGTCCCAGAAGTTCCATCCCACTGCTCCCTCCGCCGCCATGCATCTCTGGGCCCTCGTCACCACCCTTAAGGCTGCTTCCGTAGCTGATCTGCCTTTAACCGATCCGAATTGGTGTCTGTGTAGGAGACCCGACTCTTCAAGTCTATCTGCTACCACCTTTTCTCCTAATTTGCCGATGCAATTGATTAGGTTGATGGGTCTCCAGCCTTTTGTTTTGCTGTGGTCCTTCCCTGGTTTTGGAATCATGACTACCTTGGAATGTTGCCACTCCTTTGGAATTCTTCCGTTGATCAGGTTCTCCGCCACTTCTCGTATAAGCTCCGAGCCTAGCTTGAGGTCGAGTACTCACTTGATCAATTTGTACCCGATACCGTCTGGTCCTGGTGCAGACTTATTGGACGTCCCCGCAAGGGCTTTCCTCACCAGCTCCTCCATCTTCTCCTGACTGATACCGGTCAGCCCCGGATATCTTTCCCTTTCTTCCTCTATCTCATTGACGTTCCTGCCATCATTTCTCCACCCAAAGTGGTCTCTAATCAGGCCGTTTTTCTTTTCGTTATCCGTTTTAAGGGGTGCGCCTGTTGTGTCTGTCAGGTCTCCCATTGTGGCCTTGAGGTGCCATGGGTCTTTGGCCCACTTGACGATTTCCCACGGATCTTTTTCCCCGTTTTCTTCACAGAAGGCTTGCCAACACTTCTTCTTTTTCTCCCTCACCAACATCCTCATCTTATTTTTCTCTATCTTCCATCTCTTCATTCTTGCTGCCTGGTCCAAGCTCCGGTTTGACCCTTTCCCTCGTCTAGCATCCCTTGTGATTTTTAACTGGTCCGATAAATCCTCGTTCCACCACCTTTTGAATTTTTCAGTTATCCGCATGGTGCTGCAACAGGCTTGCCGGAGTAGTTTCAGTTTTTCGTATGGGGTATTTCCTTCTAGTTCGTCATACCAGTGAAAATCCCCCTTTTCTTCATCTTCTTCCGCCATTTCCAGCTCCACTCCGAGAATATCCCAATTAATCTTTTCCCTAACAACTTCCTCCAACTTCCCATTCCAATCTATTTCTGCCATGATAGCCCAGTGGTCTGAGAGGAATTTGTCCGACTTGACTTTCTGCCAGTTCTTGAGTCCTCTGCTGATGAAGAGGTCGATCCGGCTTTGTTGTCTTCGTCCGTTGACTATTCTTTCCCAGGTTGGTCCGTCGAATTCCCCCCCGATCTCGAAACCTTTTTCTACCATCCACTCTTCCATGTCTTTTCCTCTTGTATCGTCCTCGTTGAGGGGGTCCCATGCTTGGTTATGTGCATTCCAGTCTCCCACTAGGCAATCAGCTTCGTTGAGGCCTTCGAGCCATTCCTTCCATTTACTCCCTGACAATTTTCCATCCGCATAGATTCCTCCTAGCTTGTGGCCCCACACCTCCATCAAGGCTAGTCTCTTGTCTTCCCTGATAACTTTTACTACCCCGTCCATTTTTTTCCTCCAATATACCATTGTCCTCTTTCCCTTCTCCACCTTCGATCCTAATGTATATGAGGGGTGGGATTGTGTCCCAGTCCCTTTCTTGTCCACCCACGCTTCTTCAACAAAAACAATATCGATCCTCCTCTTTTTACACCATTCCAGAAACGTATGTGTACCTTCGCACTGCCCTGCTACATTCTGGTAAGCCACGCGGAGGCCCTTAGAATCGGCTTGGGCCGGCGATTGGTGTATCGTCAGACCAGTCACTCTTAAGGGGAGGTGGAAGATTGGTTAATTCATCATACCCTGTCCCTACGTCGTCGCTGCTCATTTCGGTGATTCTTGGGTTAGGTCCTAGTCTTTGTATGACATCTACCTTAACCTCTCCTTTCCTGTTTCCCTTCTTCATTTTCCTTACTGTCTCGAATCCTTCTTCATCCTTCTCCACAACTTTGCCGGATGTCTTCTTTGTTGGATTTCCAGAGATCCCGTGTCCTCTCCAGGCCTCTTGTTCACCCCTTGGATTTTCCCAGCTGCCTCTCTGGTCCTCGGGTTGCAATTTCTTTGGATGTGTCCAAACTTTCCGCAGGTGTAGCATTGGACCATGCTCCACGGCTTTGCCTGTCCGCCGGGTGTTTGGGTGTAAGTTCCGGGCCCTCGTCCTAATCTCCTGGCTGCGGCTTGAGACTGCTTGTAGATTGCCTGATCATATCTACCTGTCCTTCCTGCTGGTGCGGCGGGTGCTGTAGGTGCGGCGGGTGCGGCGGGTATGGTAGGTGTATCGGTTTTAGAAGTTCCGTTCTTTTTTTCCTCTTTCCGGTTGGGGGTTTTTCCCTTTGGACCGGTGGGAACTTTTTCGAAACCTATCTTCTTTTCCGCCTCTTCCATGTCCTTGTCCCAAAGGTTGACCTTTCTCGTGGTCCCTTTCCACTTGATGCCGCTGTTGATGACCTTCAGAGCCTCCTCCTTGTCCTCAACTTCAAAGACAATGCCTACCGGTCGATAGCTTCCGAACTTTCTTGGTAGTCTATCTCCGAACTTGACTTTTTTGTTCTCTCCCTTGAGGTTCCACTCAAGTTCCTTCCTGTCTTTGATGTGGTCTGAGGGTGCTGCGGGGGCGACTAAGGGGATAGTGCCTCCTCTGCCGATCCAGGCCTTCTGGTAGTCATTCCTGTCTGCGAAGAAACCAACAAGACAGGCGTTGACTCTTTCGAAGACTTCGAGTTCCGTCACATTTTCCCTTATCTTGCTGATCTTCCATTCCGATTCCATCCCTGCCTTCCTGTCATATCCGGTCCCCTTGGCTACCCACGGGGTGCGGTTTTGGGTGATTCCGTCTTCTCGGAGGAGTTTGTTGATCTCCGTCATGGCTCCCATCAGAGTCGTCTTTGACCGACCATCCATCTTTTCAGTATGGATCATTCGGAGTTCAACCGTCTTATGAACCATCCCTGAGATAACCGTCTTCTCGGTTCCTACTCGGGCTTCCTTTCCGATTTCTCTTTCGGCCCTGATCTTGTCTGCTATGTCCTTGGCCATCTTCATGTCTGACCCTAGTTTCATCAATTCTTCCGGAGACAGAGAGTTCCGGTCCTTCTTTGCCAGTGTCTCGATTCGGTTTTCGCAATCCTTGATGACTGCGTTTTCCTTTTCCATCTTTGTTCTTTCCTGTTCTGCCAATTGCAGCGCTTTTTCCTGTTCTTCCATCTTCCTCTTTTCGGCTTCCGCCAACTTCTTTGCCTCTGCCGTGATTTTTCTTTTTTCCATCATTTTCCTCTTGTCCTCCGACACCTCCGTTGCCCTTTGAGCCTTAATTCTGTCTGCTCTCTTTACCTCCTTGACCTTGCCAATTCCATTCGAAGCTAACAGGAGGACAAGCTGATCTTTGATCAAGCTGATATCACTCTTGATATTTCCAATTTCTCCATCCTTGTTGAGGTTTGCTTGCGTCCAAGCTAACTCTGCTCTGGTATTCCAGCTCCTGGGAGTCTGGGATTGTCAGGTTCTCATATTCGATTGTTCCCTTGACGTTATCGCTCTCCCATTCCTCCGGTCCATCCAGCTGCCAGTGTGGGGGGACTGTCGCATAGAGATTGCTCACAATCTCCATCGTCGGCCTTAGTACCACAGGTTCATATAGATCCATGTCGTACTTCCTGTTCAAGGTTTCCAGCGAGGTGCCAGCCGGTGCTGGTTTCTTCTCGTTTCTCCTCGTCTTCCTCCTAATTGCCTCGTTGTCTGAGACTTCGTCCTCTGAGTCCTCCG
>Ga0307511_10004611_pt1 | contig 14057 bp, 8 predicted proteins | sample 13_EM_MG_FD_200266 | JGI IMG/M metagenome (GOLD analysis project Ga0307511, IMG submission 200266) | Populus trichocarpa ectomycorrhiza microbial communities from riparian zone in the Pacific Northwest, United States - 13_EM | ecosystem: Host-associated > Plants > Roots > Unclassified | place...
AGATTAAAGCTGATTCTTTTCCTTTCTATGCCTCTTGTACTACATGGTCTTGTACTCAACAAATTTATCTGCACTACTTTCCAAGTTGTTTATTGCTTCTATGTCAATTGACTGCACTTGTAACATTTTGTATTGTAGGCTGATATAGGCCTTTCTATGGGCATTCAAGGGACTGAAGTTGCAAAAGAGAGCTCGGATATTGTTATCTTGGATGATAATTTTGCTTCAGTTGTAAAGGTTAGCAAGCACTTGACTTATTTACATGAGAAAATTACGCGTGTATCAAGCCTTTTTTTTTTGGTGGGGTGTGTGGTGGAGTTCGAGTGTATCTTTCTTTAGAAAGAAAACACCACCTTTCTGTTTCACATTTCTTTTTCTATGTATTCCAATGCTTTGCTTTTCAATATATGTATTTACAGGTTGAAAGTTATGCAACTTCTATTCCTTTTGGTTTCTTACTATCATGTAATATGTTGCATCTGTGCAAAGCACTTGGACATGTAGGCCTTATTTTCCTTGGGGCTGGAGTTCATCTTTCTTTAGGAAGAAAACACCACTTTCTGTTTAGCATTCCTTTAAGAATGAATCTCGCACTTCAATACATGTACTTATTGGTTGGAAGTTGCATCTTGCAACTTGTATTCCTTTTGGTTTCTTGCTACCATGGAATATGTTGCTTGTTTGCAGAGCATTAGACCTTTAGGCCTCCTTTTGCTGGGAAGTTGTGCTTGTACTCTCATGTCCATTACATTAATATATTTCCATTAAATAGCTTTTATGCCATTAATATAGTTTATTGTTTTGGTTTTCTTCATAAACATGTCGTCTTCCTTTTGCAATAGTTGTTCGTGTGTGATAGATATATAGGTTCCTGTGGCTCCAATTTCTTCAGTTATGTTTCATACCTTCCTGAATTAACATTCAAGTAGAGTATGGTCTTAATATTCATTACACACTTTTTTTTTCTTTCACATGTAGGTTGTCCGATGGGGGCGTTCTGTGTATGCCAACATTCAGAAATTTATCCAATTCCAGCTCACTGTTAATGTTGGAGCTTTAGTAATCAACGTTGTTGCAGCAGTCTCTTCTGGTGATGTTCCCCTAAATACAGTGCAGGTCTCTCTCTCTCTCTCTCTCTCTCTCTCATATGCATTTTCTTTCAGGTTGATCATGTTAATCTTAGCCTATGCATCAATTTGCTTGTTAGAGAGCACAATGGCATATTCATGACTGCAGGTCTGATCGAGTAATTTTAAAAATCTCATGAATTGCCCTCCAAATTTGCCTGTATACTGGTTTTATTATGTTATCAATGTAGAAGACAGACCAAACCTCTGGTTATATGCATGCTTATCGGTAGAATAGTTGACTTATAACATATTGAAGTACACTTGAGGGAAAAGAACTTGATTTTATTACACCTGAGGGAAAAGAACTTGATTTTATCTTGAACTTGTTTCTGATCAATTTTATCTAATCTGGGCCCTATCTTAAAGAGAGGAACTGCCTGTTATTTAAAAATCTGTTTTTGTACAATGTGTTGAATGACTATAGCCTTAATTTCAAGGAATATAGTGAGGGATTGTTTGTATTTGCAGTGGGTATGGTAAGTAAATATAGAGTTTTCTTGGTTGGGTGTGGGAGGGATGCTCTGGATGTTTCAGAATTGTTTAGATTGCAATTTCTCATTTAAGTTTGATTCAGAAGACACGATATGCTGGGTGTCTTCCATATTTTAAATATAGCCCAAGAAAAAAAAATATTTCAATGGATTGATGATGTTATACCTGAATTTGGAAATTTTTCTTGATGCTGAACTAAATTCAGTCTCATGATGATCAAACATATTAATTCTTGTTCACTTTTGCTGTAAAGCTTCTATGGGTCAATCTTATCATGGACACACTTGGGGCACTTGCATTGGCGACGGAACCGCCAACAGACCACCTTATGCATAGGACACCAGTTGGTCGAAGGTTTGTACTTTGTACCATGTTTTAGCCAAATATGTTACGGTAGACATATAAATCTACAAATGCAAGCTGCAGTTAATGTGGCTCTTAAATTGTCTGGTATGTAAACTGTGGCATTTTGATGCTTAATGTTTCTTTATGTTGATCCTAGGCCTTCCATTGATGGTGAGTTTTGGGGATAGATTTTTGTTTGACCATGTCCTATTTTAAAGAAAGGGAATTGAGGTTGCTTTTATTTTGATCATCAGCTGAGGAAAATGGTGGGAGTCTATTTAAATTCAGTCTCGTTATGGTTTGCTTGACATCGAGGAACTTCCAAATGTTTGAGAATCTGAGATCCTACAAAATTTTACTTTATGCCTTCTGATACCAGAAAAAAAATGTAGAATTTTGCTTTGTTATTGTTTTGAATATTGGTTGTGACGTTGTCACCTTTGTAGTTCATCCAACGTGGATCAATTTATTATTTTTTTCTTATTATTAGTCTATTCTGATGACAAGGGCTGCATTCTTCATAGATATTTTGCTACCATATTTCTGGCTTTGAAGATAACTATACAATGCTTTGTCAAGTTGAGAACTTGCTGAGCAGTCTATTCCATGCTCTGTAAACTGTGTTGCCAACTTCACTCATCTGAAATTTATTTCTTGGTTGTGAAAAGAGCTCAGGACATACGAGGTCTTCCTAGGTTCTGGATTCAGGATATTAAATGATTTCTGTTTTAATTTGCAGGCAGTATGGCCTAGTTAGTAGAAGTAGAGTAATTGTTAAATTTAACTACATGAAAATTTAAAACAACCTATACACCTATTAGTGGTAAGTTAGAATACACAGGGTGATACTGAAGCACAGATATTTCAGGCTTCATCCTTTGTTCTTTGTCATTTTACTTCTCTTCGACTTGTGCTTGTCCAAGAAGTATGGTAATGGGATTCTCTTGCATATCGTGATTGTAGATGTTGCATGATGGTTTTCAATGTATTTGCAACTCTCTCTGAATTTTGATGGATGATGATCTGAATAGTGATCTTCTGCTTGTTTTTTTAGGGAACCCCTTATAACAAACATCATGTGGAGGAACTTGCTCATACAGGTATTTCTTCTCTGAAATGCTAACAAGTTATCCCAGAGATACTGAGATTACTATGGGCTGAGTACGAATGTAGCTTTACGGCATATTCATGACCTATTCTTTTCATGCCATTTCAGGCTCTATACCAAGTTGCTGTTCTCCTTGTACTCAACTTCCGGGGCTTGAGTATTCTTCACTTGAATCAAGATGACAGGAAACATGCTACAATTGCGAAGAATACTGTGATATTCAATGCATTTGTTCTCTGTCAAGTAAGTTTGCCACTTGACTAAAAGTATTATTTGTTGTATTCATGAGTCTCGTTTAGTCTGTTGAGATAGAAATGAAACCAGTGCCATTATCATTCCCTAGTATGTCGCATGGAAAGAAGTTATTTTTGTCTTTTCAAGATGCAAAGCTTGCATTTGCTGACTGTTTTAACTTACAGGTTTTCAATGAGTTCAATGCTCGAAAGCCAGATGAAATAAATGTCTTTAAAGGAGTAACAAAAAACCACTTATTTATGGGAATAGTTGGATTTACCGTCATCCTTCAGGTGAGCAACCATTACTTTTCTTTTGGCCTTTCACTAGCAGTATACTGGGAACTGACAGTGCCACTGCTAATTGCTTTACAGATAATCCTCATTGAATTCACTGGAGACTTTACCACAACTGTGAGACTTAATTGGAAACAATGGCTTATATGTGTTGCCATTGGCATTGTCAGGTTAGTTAAATTACCAGTTTTTATAGGATGAGATATATCAACTAGTTATGCCTGGTTCTACTTTGAGTCTGCCTTGTTTTACTTACAGTTTTGGTTTGATGCTTTGTGGAACATTTGCCATTTAATTAGATGGTCTGAGTTAGGTGATTGGATGTTTTTCTTTTTGTTACTACTATTATTCTTGTGCATGCAAATTACTTGGCTAGTGGCTAAATGTTTTGAAGGCTTTGCGAGGTTTTTTGTTTTTTTTTTTTGGAGGTATATACTGTATTGTTGTGTGAAATCATCACTTCTCATCCTGACTACTGTTTTCTTTTAACAGCTGGCCTCTTGCCGCAGTTGGAAAACTCATTCCAGTTCCGAAGACTCCGCTATCTGTGTACTTCAGAAAGCCATTTCGACGATTCAGAACTGCTAGGAATGCATTAATGCCCCAGTGGGGGCTTTCATTAAACTGATATCCTGACACAGGGCATCCAGTTCATGAAAGGTAACACACTGATATGCTCAACGTGCATAACTGCATATAGGTGATATGGTAAAACCTAAACTAACCCCCAATATAGTAGTAAGATGATATTTCAGTAACTGTGTAAAACAACTGGAAACATCTAGTGTTATATCCGCTGGTTACATGAATTGTAAAATAAGATATAAAGAATTAGATTTGCCTTTTCTATTGAAACTTCTTTTACGTCTGCAAGGGGGGGTAAAGACCTGAGTAAAGTGGATTTTCTGAACATGATGATAGTACATAGAGGAGGATTTGTTCCTCTTTCTTGTAGTTCAATGTCTATATGTTTCTGCATTGAGGAGGATTTGTTCCTCTTTCTTGTAGTTGAATGTATATGTGTTTCTGCATGTGCTTTCCATGCCAGGACTCACGTAGTGACTTTGAAAAGGATTTCTTGGCTAAGTTAAGCCCTGATGGAACACTATGATCACCAGGTGTGTTAAGCACTTCGACTAATGGTGTGTTATCGAAAGAACGATGATTAATCATCATGAACTCACTCGTTGAATATTTATGATGGATTCCTATATTGATACTTCTATATTGTCTGTATTTGTTATTTTTGACAATATGCAAACCATCTTCGTTAAGGTTTCACTGAACAGTTGCTAGTATTTCCACAGCCAGTTGTTAATACTTGGAGGATTATTGCTTGGGTCGATTTGAATTTTTTTTTTCCATATGATATGATATGCTAGCTTTACCAAAGATCAAATCTCATACATTTGAATGAATTGCAAACAGGGTGGGGACTGACTGAGCATTTGGTTTTTGACCTTCGTATGGTTGAGAATTTTTTTGAATTTTTTTTTTCAAAAAAAAGAGAAGGAATTTGGAAAGAAATTTTGGTGAAATTATGTACTTATCATAATAATTAAAAACAAAATCCACTGGGGTAGATTGAAACAAAACAATTATGAGCAGAACTTGTATAAACAAGCAATTTCGGTCTATAATCTACGGCCATCATTCCTTTCTGCCCCCTCCAGCATGAGCAAACAAAAAACTTAAAAATGCACTAGAAACTAGTTTATAAATCATCGAGACCATATTAATTGCTCCTACATGAAAGTCGATAGAAGTGGGATTTTTCCTGATCATTTGCTTGATTTAGCAGTTGATCTAAATTCAAAGTGTCTTGTTGACTTGAATTGGGCCAATAAAGTTCATCTTGCACCTCTCATTCTCTCTAATTTCTTGTTGTAGCTGATGTTGCTGGGAGTTGTAAACTGCTAATTCACCCATTATATTTACCATCTCAGATTGAGCATCAATCATTTGTTGTTGCAACTGAGATATTATTCAAACACACCCATAAACAGGGTGTCTTCAATTGACATGCTCTCTGCTGCATCATAGCTTAAAATCACTGCAAATTGCTGCATTCCATCCGAATCCGAACACATTATTTATCAATTGTACGAGGAATGTTACTAATCTCAAAGTATTCACTGCAAATGAGCCTTGTTTGTTTTAAATAATATCCTACTATTGGATGGTTGGTGTTATTTGAAATCCGTTAGTCGAGTCCATTCCTTAAACACTTGATATCATTTGAGATGGATATTTTAGAATAAATAATGCATTTGAGCTAAAGGAAATGATGAACATGTGCTTACTCGGGAGGGGAAATTAACTTCCACTAAAATAGGCTTTGAGTTCATCAAATGTTTCTATTTTTGGACTGATTAATGAAATGATTTGTGTTGGTATGGTTGGATAGATAATGAATGGGTAAATGAGTGGAGATTTATATATAAATACCTTTAACAACCCAGCAATCTTGCTGGCACCAAAGACATTAGCAAAATCCTCGGGGATTGGTTGGAGGAAAATATGGAGCCAAGACACGATCTTGACGGCATCTTCTCAAAGATCTGCAAGCAGCACGTCTTGTTGAATTCTACGTTGTTGGTTTCTTTAGGATCTGTTAGAATGTTTTGTTTCAGAATAAAAAGCTCTAAATCTGTTATAAGGATTCTTGCAAAGGTTTTTTAATTTATTTTTGCAATGTCTATGGATAGTGGGTTTTGTTGATGGCCTAAAGTTCTAAGCTCGGAAAGAGCTCAATGGCTTCTGTTAATTATGAGCGGTTTTCCACAAATCAATCTCTTTATCTTTCATTTGATAGCTTCTTTTACTGGTTCAGCTGTTCAATTTTGATGCTGGCTAAAACAAATTTTTTTAACAAGTAGTGATGATAATTTTGCTTGAACCGATGACTTGAACTAATTTAAATGGATAAGAATTTTATAGACTTGATCAAGTTCAGGTAAAATTGTTTTGCTTAACCTGAATTTGACCCGATATAAATAAATAAATAACCTTGAAGTTTTCAAAATTATATATTTAAGTTAATTATATATTAAATAGTTTTCAATTAAGTCAATTATATATTAAATAATTTTAAATTATAACATTCAAGTTGAAGATTTTGAAAGCCCATTTGGGTTCCATTGCCATCCCTAAGTTCAGCCAATAGTAATATTTATTAATTTTGGTACCAACCCTTGATTAGATCAGTCATTATTTTGGTACCCCGCAGACCAATTAGCAAATTAGCTTCCACCTATCTGGGTTGCCTTCGTGTCCCTATAAAGCCCTTAGTTCAGAAGGCAAAATTCTTCTACAAAAGAATTTTGATATGATCCTAAAATCTTCATTATCAGATAGCTGCAATGTACTCAGGAGAATTTAATAAATATTTTTAATATTGGTTTCAAGAAGAAAAAAAACACACAATGGCGACTTATTTTACAACAAAAATAAACAAATTCTTGAACATTATAACTCACAGAACTACTTGTCCTATTTATATAGAACAAATCTTTAAAAAATCATACTGACACAGTAAACTTCTACTTCGGGGTGCTTTCACTCCCAAATTGAAGTGTGAATGGTGCAACTCACTTGTTCATCTGCTTACTGGAAAAGCTTGTTTGCGGCAATGGAGAAAGTGACAACTATTACTGAAGGCTTCAACATAAGCTGTATTGTGCTCTCTTCAGGGTTTCTTGGCATGGATTACTTGCAATAACAGGAATGTGCCATGTGGTTCTTCTTGGAAATATAGGGGGAGAAATGGCTGGTGACAGCGGCAGAGGAGCCCGGAATGTCAGACGGAACGAGTATTTGAGTCTTGCCAGATGCTATTCTCTTACCAGCAACATTGGCATAAAATAGGCCAGAGATGGCTGGTACAAAGACATCACTCTGAGAGCACATGTAGAAGTCAATAACCTTCTCGAACTCTGAGTCTTCTGATTCGAGGAATTTTGCCTTTTTGTCAGCAGGCATTATGCTTTCCTGCAAAAGTTTTCAGAGGTAAAGAATGAATTAGACTAACTTGCGGGAAAACAATAGAAAGGAGAAACCAATGGAAAATGCCTAACCTTAGTATAAGTTTTAGGGAATATATCCTTCAGAACATCAAGGCTTTCGTCCCATCTAGGCTGAGTGAGGTAGATTGTGGTATCCTTGTCAAATCCCATTTTCCTCAAAAATATAGCAATCTCCTGGGCACTAAAACAGCTTTTTGTTCCAGCTGAACTGCTTCCATGGCAACCTTTTTTTTCCAATATCTCAACTCTCAAGTCCACGGCAATAAATTGTCCATTAGACTTGCGACTCAAAGTTCTTAGCCTCTCAATCATGGAGTCAACCACTTCATTAACCTCTGGCTGCAACTGTAAAGTTCCAAACATCGCCAAACATGCAACTGAATCACTGGCACTTGTTTTTGTGGTCTTTCTCATATTTACTGAAGGGAAGAAAGTAGCCAGTCTTATGTTGCTATTTGTTTTAAAGACTGGTTTGATTTGCTCAGCAATGTGATCATCTGAAATTCGATTAGGGACCTTGACAACAGCAAAATCTCGAATCGATACATCATCAGGCAGACCTTTAACTACTTTAACCACCCCATCCAGGCTTTTCACAAATTTATCAACATCATATATTTCTTCAAATTTCCTGTAAATTGTCAATTTGTTAGAATGCACCCAAAAGCTCTCGGTGAAGTTAATTCACTCCCTGATCATATATTGAAAATTTCTTCAGAGAATAAATTTATGGTGCCTAGACAGTAATATTTTTGGGATAAAAAAAAAAAAACTAGCTGATTCAGTTAGGCATTGCAGCGAAGCCAAAATGTGCATGCCTTACAAGGACTTACAATAAGCCATAAAGCTTTAAACATAAATACAATTAAGCAAACATGAAACTGGAAACTGTTTGACATTTAAGTGTCAAAATGCAATTAATAGGCGAGGTTTAAATTTGTAAGTTCATAAAACATTTCCCCAAAAAGAGATGGGTGAAGTTGCCATTTCCATTATTGTTCCAGCAGCGATAGCAATGAATCTTGCTTTACACATTTTTTCTCAAGACTTAATTCATTGAAAGTGGAAAAACAAACTGTTTGAGATTGCAAACTGCAGAAACAACATAATGATACAGAAAAAAGAGGCACAAAGTCAAATGGTTATGGTGCGGTTCAAAAGAATAAAAAAGGTTTACAATTATGGTTGAATTAATAACAGGAAAAAACTTATTTGCAAAGAAAATATCAACTTCACCCACAACACCACTTCCCCTTTTCCACATAAAAATAAAATAGAGCAAGACAAAATAGAAAAGCTAGACTCTTCTTAAGGGATTTACCATCCAAATCATCTCAAATAAATCTAATGACATAAAAAGGGGCAGCAACTATATTTGTTCCAATAATAATAATAATAATGATAATAAAAAACCCAACAGGGTGATTGTCATGAAAGTGACATGCTGCTAACCTTTCATCTCCTGGTTTGCTTCCCCTAATGTCAGGAAGTACGAGAGTTGCTCCAATATATCTTGCTACCACCACTGCATCAGCAATCTGGAAAAATGCAATCACCGGCAAAGAGATGTAAATGTTTGGAGGAGAGGAGCAAGAATGGAAAGCAGATGTTTCACTCATTTGAAAACAATGAAGGCAGAATCCTTCTGTAAACGAAAAGAAAGTTTAAATGGCTACTTCAGATACCTGTGAGACGTGGTACTCAGGACCATTAGTTAATGACAAAGTGACAAACCCTTTTGGCTCTACCTCATCTGTTAAATCGGTGAGAATTCATGAGAAGTGGAAGGGAAACATTATAAAAGAATGCTTAGTGCATCAGTGAGTGCATATATAAGAATAAATACCACACAAAAAGAATGCTTAGTATATCAATGAGTGCATATATAGGAATAAATACCACACAAAACTCTAGGTAATTATCAAGTTCACAAGTAAACCTACCTAAAGTTGACTCTTTCCAACATGGTTTTAGCTCTTGGCCGCTCTCAATCCATGGCCCATTTGTACTCTTTTTGGAAAATGTCACAAGACCCTGATCTGAAACCTTCTCGCTATCAAACTCGACGTCCCTAACTCCTGGAAATTTCCCCTTTCACAAAACAAAATACAAAATAATGAAAAGGAGAATCATGTAGATCCACAGAAAATGATGGTTGGATGACATGTTTCTTCATAGAATGAAATTTATCAAAAGCTTCCTTGGATTCCAAAATATCAAACTCGCAAGAAAGCATGCTCCAGATGATAATGGCTCAGGTAAGAAGTGAAAATTATCAAACCCTGTAATTATGAATCTCACTTTGCTCCAGGAAAGAATCATAAAAAAGACCAGAGCTTTTGAGAGCCTAAACAACTAGAGAGCAAAAAAGTAATTCGGTTTCTTCGCTTTTTCTATATCATCAGTAGCTCAGAGGAGAAATAAACGCAGCACCTCAGCTCAAATTTTAATCCAAAAATGTAAGATAAAAGTCACTAATTAAACAAATTAATACAACAGTGACAATACCTTAAAGATCTAACACAAACTTGACAAAAGAACAAAATTGACTCAAACAAACAACCAGAGACTCATGAGAATGTGACAAAGAAAGAAAAATTAAGGTATAAGCACCATAAAGCCAAGACATTTGGGCCAAGAACATGTAGATCTTACTACACTGAACTACAAGAACACTACTTGTCAGATGCAAAGTGGGAATTATCACAGTGAGCTTTCAAAAGGGTTTAAAGATCTAAATCCATACTAAAACCCCATCAAGAAACACAGCTTCAAATAAGAAAAAATTCGAAACTTGAATGACCAAAAGATCACCTACACACATAAAATCAAGTATTATAGAAACTTATGAAGAAGGGCTGAAAGGGACATACTTCAACAGAATCAAAATGGTCTCTCTTGATCATGTTACCAAGCATCACAAACATAGTTAGCGTCAGCACCCCGGCAACCACTTGTCTCAAATCCACACCCATTCTTGCTCTCTAACTACAGTTAATGTGAATAAAGAGAGAGGTTTTAGTTGACAACAAGTGAACAAGTTCTTTTTTTTAAGGCCCTAATTATATGGGGTTTGTGTGTTTTGTTATGTTAAAGCATATTTGGTGCAGGTGGTGTAAATGAGTAGGTGGAGACGAAGCTGAAATGGAAAGCTAAGCAGAGAGAGACAGAGCAGATACAGCATATTCTGTCTCACTCTCGCTATACATGTCTGTCTATCTAGAGAGAGTACCACACAACACTGTAGTATACTGTGTACATACTCTCTCACCGACACTTTTGCTCAGAAGACGACGTGCTGCCTAAATTCTTTGCAAGTTAAAGATTTGATTGGTTATCAAAAGCAAGGAAAAGAAAAAGAAAACAAGAAAAAAAAAAAAGATTAGCTCACCCTTTGCCCCTTCTTCAGTAGCATTTTTGCCTCGTCAGCACACAGCATTAATAATTTTTCATTTTACTATAAAGATGATCGGAGGATTAAAGACTGTGGAGGGTTTTTATAATTTATTTGTTATTAGATTTCAAATTTCAGTTTTGACTAAATTTTCATGGATGTTATATAATTTTATCACTCCTAAAATGATCTATATATTAACCATAATGATTAACCTTTTAATTTTATGCTCACGTGATGATATTTTTGGACCGATTTTTAAATATAATTATTAAATTAATTGGATTAAAAACCAATTATCTCCATCACAATTAAGGAGAATTATATTTTCAATATTTCATTTGAGATTTGAATCTTCAGACATCATAATCCCAATGCTATCTAATTTTTGTTCAATTATTTAAAACTATTTTCATGATTAATAAAATCAAGGATTTATTTGTTTGTTTGCTTTTATTCCATTAATAAAATCATTATTTATTTGTTTGTTCATTGCTATAATTCCTATGCCCAACAGATTTTAGGAAATGAATTCTTATTTTAACTAAAATAAAATGAAAAGAATTAGGGAGGCAGGGAAGGGAACTTTGCAGTATTAATTAAAGTTAACTGTGTCATTTGTAAATTAATTGCTTAAGTTATGTTGAGTATTTTATTATAAAGGATAAATCTTAATTAGGTGCGGAAAGAACAGGACTGCTCAACCTCCTCCATGTCTTGTTGGTCAATTAATGGTGTTCTACACTCATACAATTGATGTTTTTGCTATTTATGGGTAAAGTTATTAAACCGAATAAATTTAAAATAATTACGTGAATTAACTGGATAAATTTAAAATAATGCTGTTTTCTTTTAAAACATAAAATAAAATTTTAATTGGGTTGATTAGATTTGACCACAAACACGCAACTTTATCTTCATTTGGTGTGCAAAACCAATTCAGCTACAACATAATTATTTTTAATAAACAATTAAAATATTATATTAACCTGATTAATTATTTATATAAATAATTAAACCTTTCTTTTGAAATGTAAAAATAATAATTTTAGCCCGTTTATTTTTGTAACATTGTCATTAAACTCAGTATAATAATTCAAATTTTAAAAATTTCAATTATTTTTTTGTTTAGTCTGAGTTTTAAATTAAATCGTTGAGAGTTATCTTAACATGATTTTATTGACTAAATAGATAAAAAAAAAATTCAAAAAAAAAAAAAAAACAGGCTAAAATATATCAACTCATCAAACCCACGCCCCAACTAGTTTCTTGTTAGAAATCAATAATAGAATCTGTAAAACGATATATTATTTAATGTTAGTAAGTTTGAGAAAATCAAAATGTTATCTTTAATTTGCTCAATTAGAAATCAAGTTTTTCAACACAGAGGTAATTCAACTGGTCAGATTTTAGGTTGGTTTTCCAATAATCATGAGTTCGAGTCTCCTCAGGACAACTAGAGATTTACATTGTCGTTAACTTCAGTACCATGAAATTAAAATAAAGTTTCCAGTGAAACTTGCAGGCACAATATGTTCCTTTTCCGGCAATCAAAGCATCAAAATGAGATCGCAATAGCCGGGAACAAGCTGACTTGTATTTTTATATTTCATACTATGACTATCCTTGGACATGAAACACAATTGACTACTGAACTCTGAGATCAAAATCCATCCCCTCATTCACCTACATACTGTATCACACACAACACATGCACGAAGAACAAGTTTTCCAACATTCAAACTAGAGAAGATAAGAGTGAAAAATTACTAGTCCAGTTAATTCAATTTGCAATTCTTAATGCCCTGCAATATCCCGGAAGTACTCATGACGAAGCGCAGCAGCAGCGGTTATTCTTCTTTCAGGATCCAAGCATAGCATTTTCTGCAGCATGATAGAATACAAATAATAAATAGTAAAAAAAAACGACGACGTCCCTGTTCCTCTGTTTGCAATTCATTATTGTAAAAAATAAAAAATAAAAAATAAATTGAAGATGTTCATGATAGAATACCAGCACTATTTGGTCAAAAGAGAACAAAGAAGCTAATCTAGGCCATTAGGGCTTGAACCGTAAATATCTTCCAGGTGTGGGTGGGGAGCTAAGCAAATGAGAATCATACTTACCGAAAGAAGGTCGATTCCAGTTGATCCAAGTGTTGGAACAACAACTCTCAGTTCCTGTAACAAAAGAGAAGAAATAAAATTCTTAATTACAGACTCTCTCTTGAGAATGTTAAGATTTGGAGTTGGTGATAATGAACGATATTTCAGTAAGGAAGCCAATTAATTACCGGAGGCTGATGCTCTGGGAAGTTAGATAGACAATCAGGAAAAGTGATTCCAATAAACGAATCCTGCTCTGGAGTACCCAGTATACTTTATATAAACAATAACAAGTTAATGTAAAATAGTATGCATGTAAAGCAGCTGGGAGACAAGTTTACATTTAACTTTTGCTTTACTCATTTTTAGGTTAAAATAAGAAACAATTTTTCATATTCGCATTAACAAGTATTAGATGGAAATTTTTCCTTGTAGAAACTATCCAAGCATGAAGACATCTTAGTAAATTTAGTTTAAGCCAAGCTTCAGCTGTCATTTTAAGTCTCATGTTGCCAAGATGCAGAAAAAGAAGACACCCTCATTGCCATTTACAACACTTTAATTTCCGCCCACAAATTAATAGTGATTTCATTGTCTGGGAATAGATTCAAAATGGGATTAAATGAAAATAGAAATAAACATGGCTCGCAGATGAAATATGTTTAATTTTAGAAAAAAGAAGAGCGACTCAGAGCAGCAAGGCTATTCAAACCTGAAAATTAAGCTCAATTGCTCCTTCTTAAAATCTCTATCAGGATCCCTCTTCAAATTCACGGTATCAAACAATCGCTCCTGATTCACCATCTCAGCAAATATGCATCCTACCGACCACATATCAGCAGCAACATAATGTTCTGTTGATCCCAGCAATACTTCTGGTGCTCTGTACGCAAGCGTTATGCACTGTAGAGGATAAGAATGACAGTT
>Ga0307511_10004612_pt1 | contig 14057 bp, 11 predicted proteins | sample 13_EM_MG_FD_200266 | JGI IMG/M metagenome (GOLD analysis project Ga0307511, IMG submission 200266) | Populus trichocarpa ectomycorrhiza microbial communities from riparian zone in the Pacific Northwest, United States - 13_EM | ecosystem: Host-associated > Plants > Roots > Unclassified | place...
CCGGGGTGGGGCTCGGCCGGGACGGCTTCGGGGCCGCGGGCGCGGGAGTGGGCGCCGGCCGCTCCACGGGCTTGCGTACGGGCTCCTTGGCATCCTCCCCGGCCAGTTCCCCGGCGGTCGCGGAAAGGCAGCCCGAGCGGCCTCCGGGGAGCGCCAGGAGGCGGGTGCGGGAGGCGGGGACGGTCGCGGCGGGGCGGGCGGTCGTACGGCGGGCCAGGCGCGCGCGTACGTCCTGTTCGGCGAGCGTGAGGCAGCGGTCGAGGAGGGCTGCGGCGGCCGGGTTCCCGCGCAGCGCACGCAGCGCGGAGAGGTCGTCGACGTCCGGGCGGTACCCGGCGCCGAGCGCCTCCTCCAGGAGCGTGAGGTAGCCGGCGGCGGTGCCGGGCAGGGCGGCGCGGTACCGGGCGAGGTCGGCGACCAGGAAGGCGCGCAGCCGGACCCCCTCGCGTACCGCTTCGTCGAGGGATTCGGCGAGCCGGAGACAGTCCTTGACGTCCTCGGCGGAGGCGGTTCGGGGCTGGAGGGCGAGGGCGAGGGCGCGACGGAGCACACACAGCTCCTCCGCACCGAACGCCATGCCGCCGCGGGATCCGTATGGCGTGGGCATGCGGCGACGATACGCGCTAATCAGACAAATTCGACATAGGGGGCGGGTGTGGCGCGGAGGTTTCCGCCCGGGGCGGGCGGGGCGGCGGCTGCTTCTCGCCGCGCGCGGCACCCGATCCGTGGACGGTGCTACGGCTCCGTCGGGCGCGGCGGTAGTCGGTGGGCGCGAGTGGTGGCAGTCCGTTGGCGGGAGTCGCGGCAGCACCTCGCGAGAAGGGAACCATCGCGTTCACGCCGGAGCCGACGCCCAACCGCAGGACACCACGCGAGCGCGCGTGAGCGCCGCGGGCCGGGCGACGCCTGGTGGCACTCCGTGGGCGCGAACGGCCGCGGCACCTCGCGCGGGGACGGAACGAAGGCGTTCGCGCGGGGCCGACGGCGAACCGCAGGACGCCTCACAGGCGCGCGTGAGCGAAACGCCGGCCCGGCGAGAACGCGACCCCGCGCCGGAAGCTCCGTCCCGGCGCGGGGCGGCGCCCGCTCACATCCGCGAAACGTTCCGCTCGTAGACCAGTCGCAGGCCGATCAAGGTCAGCCAGGGCTCGTGCTCGTCGATCACCGAGGCCTCGCCCAGGACCATCGGGGCGAGGCCGCCGGTCGCGATCACCGTCACGTCCTCCGGGTCGTCGGCCAGTTCCTTGGCCATCCGGGTGACGACTCCGTCGACCTGGCCGGCGAACCCGTAGACGATGCCCGACTGCATCGCCTCGACCGTGTTCTTGCCGATCACGCTGCGCGGCCTGGCCACCTCGATCTTGCGCAGCTGGGCGCCCTTGACGCCGAGCGCCTCGACCGAGATCTCGATCCCGGGGGCGATGACACCGCCGACGTACTCCCCGCGCGCGGAGACCGCGTCGAACGTGGTCGCCGTACCGAAGTCGACGACGATCGCGGGGCCCCCGTAGAGCTCCACCGCGGCGACCGCGTTGATGATGCGGTCCGCGCCGACCTCCTTGGGGTTGTCGGTCAGGATCGGCACGCCGGTCTTGACGCCCGGCTCGACGAGGACGGCGGGCACGTCTCCGTAGTAGCGGCGGGTCACCTCGCGCAGTTCGTGCAGGACGGACGGCACGGTGGCGCAGATCGCGATGCCGTCGATGCCGTCGCCCAGCTCCTCTCCGAGGAGCGGGTGCATGCCCATGAGGCCCTGGAGGAGGACGGCGAGTTCGTCGGCGGTGCGGCGCGCGTCGGTGGAGATCCGCCAGTGCTCGACGATGTCCTCGCCGTCGAACAGACCCAGGACGGTGTGCGTGTTGCCCACGTCGATCGTGAGGAGCATGACTACTGCGCCTCACGGAGGTCGAGGCCGATGTCCAGGATCGGCGCGGAGTGGGTCAGGGCTCCTACGGCGAGGTAGTCGACCCCGGTGTCGGCGTACGCCTTGGCGTTGTCCAGGGTGAGCCGTCCCGAGGCCTCCAGGGCGGCGCGGCCGTGGACGATGCCGACGGCCTCCGCACACTCGCCGGGCGTGAAGTTGTCCAGCAGGATCAGGTCGGCGCCCGCGTCCAGGACCTCGCGGAGCTGGTGCAGGGTGTCGACCTCGACCTCGATCGCCACCTCCGGGAAGGCCTCCCGGACGGCCTTGAAGGCCTGGGCCACGCCGCCCGCGGCGACCACGTGGTTGTCCTTGACGAGGGCCGCGTCCGACAGCGACATACGGTGGTTGACGCCGCCGCCGCAACGGACCGCGTACTTCTCCAGGGAACGCAGGCCCGGCGTCGTCTTGCGGGTGTCGCGGACCTTCGTCCGCGTGCCCTCCAGGGCGTCCGCCCACGCGCGCGTGGCGGTCGCGATGCCGGAGAGGCGGCACAGGAGGTTCAGCGCGCTGCGCTCCGCGGTCAGCAGGTCACGCGTGCGCGTGGTGACCGACAGGAGCTTCTGCCCGGCCTCCACGCGGTCGCCGTCCTCCGCGTGCCGCTCGACCTCGAACTCGTCGGTGCAGACCACGGAGATCACCGCTTCGGCGACCCTGAGGCCCGCCACGACGCCGGCCTCGCGCGCGGTGAAGTCGGCGGTGGCGACGGCCCCTTCGGGGATGGTCGCCACGGTCGTCACGTCGACACCGCCGTCGAGGTCCTCCTGGACGGCGACATTGGCGATGTCCTCGACCTCCACGGGGTCGAGACCCGCGTCGGCCAGGAGCTCGGCGAGCGCGGGGTCCAGGCCGCACTCCAGGTACTCCGCGTCGGCGCCCGCGCCACAGGCACAGCCGTCGCCGCAGCCGCCGCTGTCGGCGAGGGGAAGGTCGGGGGTGCTCACTTCTGTCACTGCTCCTGGGGACGGTGCTGCCGGGTCGGGGGGAAGTCTGCGGTGTCCGTGGTGTGCACGGCCAGCGTGCGGTCGGGATTCAGCCGTACGACGATGTGGCGGCGCCAGGCGCTGTCGTCGCGCTCGGCGTGGTCCTCGCGCCAGTGGCAGCCCCGGGTCTCCTCGCGCCGGGCGGCGGCGGTGACCAGGACGCGGGCCACGCACAGGAGGTTGGTGGCCTCCCAGGTGTCGACGCCGGGCTCGGCGGTCTTGCCGTTCTCGTCGAGCGCGTCACGGGCGTCGGTGTGCAGCTGCTGGAGCTGTCCGGCGGCCTTGGCGAGGGACTCGGCGGAGCGCAGGACGCCCGCGCCCTCGGTCATGATCCGCTGGATCGCGAAGCGGGCCTCGGGGGCGAGCAGCGGGTGCGCGGGCTTGTGGGGGTGCGGGACCGGTTCGGGCACGCGCGCGTGGAGGGCGTTCTCGGCCTGGTTGCCGGTGATGTCGGCGACGATGCGCTCGGCGTAGACGAGGCCTTCGAGGAGGGAGTTGGAGGCGAGCCGGTTCGCGCCGTGGACTCCGGTGCAGGCGACCTCGCCGCACGCGTAGAGGCCGGGGACGGTCGTACGGCCCCGGGAGTCGGTGCGGACGCCGCCGGAGGCGTAGTGGGCGGCCGGGGCGACCGGGACGGGCTCGGTGACCGGGTCGATGCCGTGGCTGCGGCAGGCGGCGAGGATCGTCGGGAAGCGGTGCTCCCACATGTCGGAGCCGAAGTGCCGGGCGTCGAGGAACATGTGCTCGGCGTCCTGCTCCAGCATGCGCCGCGTGATGCCCTTGGCGACGATGTCCCGGGGCGCGAGTTCGGCCAGTTCGTGCTGGCCCACCATGAAGCGCACGCCGTCGGCGTCGACCAGGTGGGCGCCCTCGCCGCGCACCGCCTCGGAGACCAGGGGCTGCTGACCCTCCGCGTCGGCGCCGAGGAACAGCACGGTCGGGTGGAACTGCACGAACTCCAGGTCGGAGACTTCGGCGCCCGCGCGGAGGGCGAGTGCGACCCCGTCGCCTGTCGACACGGACGGGTTGGTGGTGGCCGAGAAGACCTGCCCCATGCCGCCGGTCGCGAGGACCACGGCGGGCGCGTGCACGGCGCCCACACCGTCGTGCTGCCCCTCGCCCATGACGTGCAGGCTCACGCCCGCCGTACGGCCCTCGGCGTCCGTCAGGAGGTCCAGCACGAGCGCGTTCTCGATGGTGCGCAGGCCACGCGCGTGTACGGCCTCGACGAGCGCCCGGGAGACCTCCGCGCCGGTCGCGTCGCCGCCCGCGTGCGCGATGCGGCGCCGGTGGTGGCCGCCCTCGCGGGCCAGCTCCAGTCCGCCTTCGGAGGACTCGTCGAAGTGGGCGCCGGTCTCGATGAGCCGCCGTACGGCGTCGGGGCCCTCGGTGACGAGGATCCGGACCGCCTCCTCGTCGCACAGGCCCGCGCCCGCCACCAGGGTGTCGTCCAGGTGCTGTTCGGGGGTGTCGCCCTCCCCGAGGGCCGCGGCGATGCCGCCCTGGGCCCAGCGGGTGGAGCCGTCGTCGAGGCGGGCCTTGGTGACGACGACCGTCCGCAGTCCGGCCGCCTCGCAGCGCAGGGCCGCGGTCAGACCGGCCACTCCGGAGCCGACGACCACCACGTCCGCGGCGATGGACCACCCCGGGGCGGGGGCATGCAGTCGTATGCCTGTGCTGGTCACGAGGCGGCTCCGAGGGTTCCGAAAGCGAGTGGGATGTTGTCGATCAACCGGGTCGTCCCGACCCGGGCGGCGACGGCGAGGACGGCCTCGCCGGTGAAGTCCTCGTCCACGTCCGTGAAGTCGGACGGGTCGACCAGGGCGAGGTAGTCCAGGGTGAGCGGCGGGTCGAGACGGGCGGCGGCGTCGAGGATGAGGCGGGCGGCCGCGCGGATGGACGCCGGGCCGCCTGGGCCGGGGGCGGCCTTGGCGACGGCGTGCGCGTCGGCCGCCGCGCGGGACTCCCCTATGGCGCTGAGCGCCTCGGCGCGCGCGTGCGTGGCGGGCACTTCGAGGGCTCGCGCGCGCAGCGCCTCCTGGGCCGCGTGCCGGTCGCGGCCGGCGAACAGGGCCTGGGAGAGGGCGAGCGCGGTGCGCCGCTCCTGGGGGGAGAGATAGCGGTTGCGGCTGGAGAGGGCCAGGCCGTCGGCCTCGCGCACGGTCGGCACGCCGACGATGTCCGTGCCGAAGTTCAGGTCGCGGGCCATGCGGCGGATCAGGGCGAGTTGCTGGGCGTCCTTCTGGCCGAACAGGGCGGCGTCGGGGCGGGTGAGGTGCAGCAGCTTGGCGACGACGGTGAGCATGCCGTCGAAGTGGCCGGGGCGGACCGCGCCCTCCAGGCGTTCACCCATGGGGCCGGCCGAGATGCGGACCTGGGGTTCGCCGCCCGGGTAGACCTCGTCCACGGAGGGGGCGAACACGACGTCGGCGCCCGCCTGTTCGGCGATCTTGAGGTCGGCGTCCAGGGTGCGCGGATAGCGGTCGAGGTCCTCGCCCTTGCCGAACTGCAGCGGGTTCACGAAGACGGTGACCACGACCTCGCCGTCCGGTCCGGCGAGCTCGCGCGCGGTGCGGACCAGGGTCGCGTGGCCCTCGTGCAGGGCGCCCATCGTCATGACGACGACGCGACGGCCCGCACGCGTGCGTGCGTGCAGTTCGTCGGCGGTGCGCAGCAGGGTGGTGGTCATCCGGCATCTCCCTCGGTGCCGTTGGCGAGGACTCCGAGGAGGTCCTCGGCGAGTTCCGGCTTGAGCAGCCCGTGGGCCAGCGCCCGGTCGGCGGTCGCGCGGGCCATCGCCAGATAGCCGGCGACGGTCTGCGGGGCGTGCTTGCGCAGCTCGGTGACGTGCGCGGCGACGGTGCCCGCGTCCCCGCGCGCGACGGGGCCGGTCAGCGCCGCGTCGCCGGAGCGCAGGGCGTTGTCCAGGGCGGCACCCAGCAGCGGGCCGAGCATCCGGTCGGGGGCCTCGACGCCGGCCGTGCGCAGCAGGTCCATGGACTCGGCGACCAGGGTGACCAGGTGGTTGGCACCCAGCGCGAGGGCCGCGTGGTAGAGCGGGCGGTTCTCCTCGGCGATCCACTCGGGCTCGCCGCCCATCTCGATCACCAGGGCCTCGGCGGCCAGCCGGAGTTCCTCGGGCGCGGTGACCCCGAAGGAGCATCCTGCGAGCCGCTGGACGTCCACAGGAGTGCCGGTGAAGGTCATCGCGGGGTGCAGGGCCAGCGGCAGTGCGCCGACGCGCAGCGCGGGGTCCAGGACCTTCGCGCCGTACCGCCCGGAGGTGTGCACGAGGAGCTGCCCGGGGCGTACGGCGCCGGTCTCGGCGAGGCCCTCAACGAGCCCGGGCAGGGCGTCGTCCGGGACGGTGAGCAGCACCAGGTCGGCGCGCTCCAGGACCTGCGCGGGCGTGAGCACCGGCACGTCGGGGAGCATCAGCGCGGCCCGCCGCCTGGAGGCGTCGGAGACCGCGGAGACGGCCACCGGGCGGTGCCCGGCGAGCTGGAGGGACGCGGCCAGTGCGGGGCCCACCCGGCCGGCGCCGACGACGCCGACGGCGAGCCGCGCGGGGCGGTCCTTGGGCTCTGGCTGTTGGAATGTGCTCACGCGAGTGCGGCCTTCCCGTTCCAGTCCGCTCCGGGTACCGGACGATTTCTCGTCATGTTAACGCGATCGGTTCGAGGGGCGTCCGGTTGTCCACAGGCTGTGGGTTGTCACACAGCCCCGGCGGACGGGAAGGCCGGTGGAAACCCGGGTGCCCGAACGGACGTGCGCCGGGCATCATCCGGAGCATGAGCGATGCGGCGGAGCAGAGTGACCAGCAGGCGGAACCGGCGACCGACGAGGAACGGAACCTGGAGCGCCGTAAACGGCGTATCGCCGCGACCCGGAACGCCGAGCGGTCCCTCGCGCGCCTCGGGTTCCTGAACCCCCTCCGGGAGCGGCTCGCCTTCGTGCAGGAGGCGGCCGAACTGCACGACCTGGACGAGGCGTCGGACATGTACGGCACCGAGGTCGTCGAGACCCTGGAGAAGCGGGTCGCCGAACTGCTCGGCAAGGAGGCCGCCGCCTTCTTCCCGACGGGCACGATGGCGCAGCAGGTGGCCCTGCGCTGCTGGGCGGGCCGCACCGGGAACCCGGTGGTCGCCCTGCACCCGCTGTCCCACCCCGAAGTGCACGAACGGCACGCCCTCAGCCAGGTCAGCGGCTTGCGCCCGGTCCATGTGACGAGCGGGCCCCGGCAGCCGACCGCCGACGAGGTGCACCACTTCCCGGAGCCCTTCGGGACGCTGATGCTCGAACTGCCCCTCCGGGACGCCGGTTTCGCCCTGCCCTCCTGGGAGGAGCTCTCCGCCGTCGTCGACGCCGCTCACGAACGCGACGCGGTGGTCCACTTCGACGGCGCCCGCCTGTGGGAGTCCACCACCCACTTCGGCCGCCCGCTCGACGAGATCGCGAGCCTTGCCGACAGCGTCTACGTATCGTTCTACAAGTCCCTCGACGCCCTCGGCGGCGCCGCGCTCGCCGGCCCGAAGACCCTGATCGACGAGGCGAAGACCTGGCGGCACCGCTACGGAGGCATGGTCTTCCAGCAGTTCCCCACCGTGCTGACCGCGCTCGCGGGCCTGGACCGCGAGCTGCCCCGGCTGCCCGCGTACGTGGCCCACGCGCGCGTGGTCGCCGAGGCGCTGCGCGAGGGGTTCGCCACCGCCGGGGTGCCGTGGATTCGCGTCCACCCCGAGCAGCCGCACACGCACGACTTCCAGGTCTGGCTGCCCTACGACCGCGACGCCGTCACGGAGGCCGCGATCCGGCAGGCGGAGGAGACTAGAACCGCGCTGTTCTCCAATCCCTGGGACGCGAAGGGCCCGGGTCTGGCGGTGACGGAGGTCTATGTGCGGGCCGCCGCCCTGGAGTGGACGGCCGACGACGTGAAGGCGGCGGTCGCAGACTTCGTGGTCCTCCTGAAGGAGGAGGCCGGGGGCTGACGGACGTCGGCCGGTGCGGCGGTCCTGACGGGCCTCAGCGGATGGGGCGGGGCGGCAGGACCTCGCCGAGCCGCCGGGCGCGCGGTAGGTGGCGAGGACGTACTGCTGGGTGACGCTCACGCCTCCAAGCCGCGCCGCCGCCCGGCGGCCGTCGCGTCGATTGACGGGCGCCGTCAATCGACGGGGCGTTGTCAGTGGTGGGGTGCACGATGGGGGCATGAGCGTGCACATCGACATCACGGGGCTGCGGCAGGAGCAAGTCGTCTTCGCACCCTCGCCCCTGGGCGAGCTGTGCATGGCGCTGCACGCGATGTCCGAGCCGGGTCACCATCCCGGCCTCCAGGGTTGGGTGACCGGCGTCACCGCGCGGCTCGACCCGCATCTGGCGGACCGGATGTGCGAGGCGGACTTCCTGTGGCGGTCGACGTTCTCCGACCTGTTCCTGCCGTACGCGGGCATCCCGGGCCGCAGCACGCTCCCCGGGGCGACCCTCGCCGAAGAGCTGGACCTGGTGGACAAGCTGACGGACGAGCAGTTCGTGGACGCGGCACTGGAGTTCACCACCTGCACCATCACCTACAGCACCGGCGGGCCCGGCCCGCTCTCGGACGCCACGATCAGGCTGCGCGCCCTGGAGCAGGCCGCGACCCGCGGTCCGCGTCAACTGGCGTTCACCGAGCGGCTGTTGGCCGACCCGCCGCGGACCAGGGCCTGGCTGCGGCAGTTCCTGGAGGACTGCGACGAGGCGTTCTTCGCGGAGACCTGGTCCCGGATGCAGCACCAGCTCGCGGCCGACGCCCGCCACAAGACGGACCTCCTGCGGCACAAGGGCCTGGCGGAGGCGCTGACGTCGATGTCCACCGCGGTGACGCTCGACGAGAGCGCCACCCGCATCACGGTCGACAAACTCGGCGACGGCCGTACGGCGACCCAGGACGGCGGCCTCCTCCTGGTCCCCACCAGCCTGGGCTGGCCGCATCTGACAGTCCTGTACCGCTACGGCTGGCAACCCGTCGTGCACTACCCCGTGGGGTCGCCCAAGTTCGCCGCGCCGACCTCCCTGGAGCAGCTGACCCTGCGGATGACCGCCCTGTCCCACCCGGTCCGCATGCGCCTGTGCCGCAGCCTGGCCCGCACCGCGTTCACCACCAGCGAGCTGACCCAGGTGCACGGCATGACCGCCCCCGAGATATCCCGCCACCTCGGCGTCCTGAAGAAGGCCGGCCTGATCACCACACGCCGCCGCGGCCGCTACGTCCTGCACCAGCTGGACGTCACGATGGTGGCCCGCCTGGGCAGCGACTTCCTGGAGGGCATCCTCAGGTAGGCGCGGTCACCGTGCCTCAGCCGTGCCCGCCGGCCCGCACCAGCCCCGTCTCGTACGCCAGGACGACCACCTGCACCCGGTCCCGCAGGCCGAGCTTGGTCAGGATGCGGCCGACATGGGTCTTCACGGTCGCCTCGGACAGCACCAGGCGGGCCGCGATCTCACCGTTGGACAGCCCCTGGGCGACGAGGATCATGACCTCGCGCTCGCGCTCGGTGAGCCGCTCCAGCTCCTTGTGCTGCGGCTCCTTGCCGGCGGAGGGCAGCATCGGGGCGAAGCGGTCCAGGAGCCGGCGGGTCGTCGAGGGCGCCACCACCGCGTCGCCGCTGTGCACGGAGCGGATCGCGGTGAGGAGTTCACCGGGCGGCACGTCCTTGAGCATGAACCCGGAGGCGCCTGCCTTCAGCCCGGAGAAGGCGTACTCGTCGAGGTCGAAGGTGGTCAGGATCAGCACCTTCGGCGGGTTCTCGCCCTGGCAGATGCGACGGGTGGTCTCCACCCCGTCCAGCTTCGGCATACGGACGTCCATCAGCACCACGTCGACCGCGGTCGCGGCCAGCACCTGAAGGGCCTCGACACCGTCGCCCGCCTCCGCGACGACCTCCATGTCCGGCTGGGCGGCGAGCACCATCCGGAAACCGGTGCGCAGCAGCACCTGGTCGTCGACGAGCATCACGCGGATCGTCATCGGGTCCTCTTCCGTTCCGTCAGCAGGATCGTTCAACAATTCATTCAACAGGTTGAGGCCGTTCAACAGGTCGTTCAACAATTCGTTACAGGTGTCAGTAATCGGCGTACGAAAGATCAGTGCGCGGGTTTCAGCGGCAGCAGGGCGCTGATGCGGAACCCGCCGCCCGGGCGCGGGCCCGCGTCCAGGGTGCCCCCGACCATGCCGACCCGCTCGCGCATACCGATCAGACCATGTCCCTGGCCGTCGACGCCGCCCTCCTCGTACAGCTCGTGCGGGGCACCCTTGCCGTCGTCCTCCACAAGCAGCCCGAGACCGTCGTCGAAGTACACCAGCCGCACACTGGCGCCCGTGTTCGGCCCCCCGTGCTTGCGGGTGTTGGTGAGCGCCTCCTGCACGATCCGGTACGCCGTCAGCTCGACGCCGCTGGGCAGCGGGCGCGGGGTGCCCTCGACCTTGAAGTCGACGGGCAGTCCGGACGTACGGCACTGCTGGACCAGGTCGTCGATCTGCTCGACGTCCGGCTGCGGAACGTACTCGCCGGCCTCCTTGTGCTCGCCGGTGCGCAGCACGCCCAGCAGGCGGCGCATCTCGGCGAGGGCCTGGCGGCCGGTGGAGGAGATCGTCTCCAGTGCCTTCTTCGCCTGGTCCGGCGCGGAGTCCAGGACGTAGGCGGCGCCATCGGCCTGGACCACCATCACCGACACGTTGTGCGCGACCACGTCGTGGAGCTCGCGGGCGATCCGGGCGCGCTCGGCGGCGACCGCGACCTTCGCCTGCGCCTCGCGCTCCTTCTCCAGGCGAGCGGCGCGCTCCTCCAGCTGCGCGAAGTACGCGCGCCGGGTGCGCATCGAGTCGCCCAGCACCCAGGCCAGCGCGAACGGCACCGTCTGGAAGACCGCGATCGCGACCAGACCTGCGGAACTGGTGTGCTCCTGGGGCCAGCGGATCTGCGACAGGGTCGCCGCGCCCAGACCGGTCGCCAGGGCGAAGCGGGAGGCCCAGCGGGCCCCGACCGCGGCGACCGTGTAGACGATCACCAGCATGGCGAAGTCGGCCGCCACGGGCTCGATGTCGAGGACCAGCTGCGCGAGCCCCGTCGCCAGGACCAGGACGAGCATCTTCTCCGGCCAGCGGCGGCGCAGCGCGATCGCCACACACATGACGGCGGACACCGCGAGCGCGCCCGTGGCCGTCCCGTGCCGGCCCGACGCGTAGCTGGTACTGGCGATGCTCACGCCGCTCAGCCCCAGCAGGAAGACAGCCCAGAAGGTGTCGACCCATGTCGGGTGTCTGCGGAGGAAGTCGTAGAGGCGCTGCACGTAACCCAGCGTAGGGAAGCGCGAAGTGTGCGGGGGTCAACCGGAGGATCGATCCGTATACGCCCGGCGTACTCCCCAAGGTGGAGGCCCGGTTGTCCTGTGCACTTAATCTGGCACCGTGACGGACGACACTGCGGCCCGGTGGCGCGGCTGGCGGGCGGCGGCAGAGGACGCGCTGTACGGGCCCGAGGGGTTCTACCGGAGGCCCGAGGGACCCGCCGGGCACTTCCGTACGTCCGTGCACGCGTCGGCGCTCTTCGCGGGGGCCGTGGCACGGCTGCTGTGCCGGGTGGACGAGGCGCTGGACCGGCCGGCCGCGCTGGACCTCGTGGACCTGGGCGCGGGCCGCGGCGAGCTGGTGACCGGCGTGCTCGCCGCGCTGCCCGCCGAGGTGGCGGCACGCGTGCGTGCGTACGGCGTCGAGATCGCCGACCGCCCCGAGGGACTCGATCCCCGCGTCGAGTGGCTGACCGACTCCCCGAAGGGGATCACCGGGCTGCTGTTCGCCAACGAGTGGCTGGACAACGTACCCGTAGAGGTCGCCGAGGTGGACTCCACCGGTCTGCCGCGGCTCGTGCTCGTACGGGAGGACGGGACCGAGCGGCTCGGGGAACCGGTCGCCGGTGCGGAGGCCGACTGGCTCGCGCGGTGGTGGCCCCTGGCGCCCGAGGAGGGGCTGCGCGCCGAGATCGGGCTCCCGAGGGACACGGCCTGGGCGTCGGCGGTCACCACGCTCGACCGGGGCCTCGCGGTCGCCGTCGACTACGCGCACACCCGGGACACCCGCCCTCCGTTCGGCACGCTCACCGGCTTCCGCGAGGGCCGCGAGACGGCACCCGTGCCGGACGGCTCGTGCGACATCACCGCGCACGTCGCCCTGGACGCCTGCGCGACGGCCGCGACTTCAGCGGGCGCGCTCCCCGGCGCACGCCTGCTCACTCAACGCGCCGCCCTGCGCGCCCTCGGCGTCACAGGCGCGCGCCCCCCACTCACGCTGGCGTCCACCGACCCGACGGGGTACGTCCGCGCTCTCGCGGGCGCCGGAGAAGCCGCGGAACTCACCGCACAGGGCGGCCTCGGCGACTTCGGCTGGCTCGCGCAGTCGGTTGGAATTCCGGACCCGCTACAGAACTAACCGTCCGGGCGCCCTACTTGTCGATGTCCCCGACCACGAAGAACAACGACCCCAGAATCGCCACCATGTCCGCCACCAGCGTCCCCGGCAGCAGCACCGCGAGCGCCTGGATGTTGTTGTACGACGCCGAGCGCAGCTTCAGCCGGTACGGGGTCTTCTCGCCCTTGCTGACGAGGTAGTAGCCGTTGATGCCGAGCGGGTTCTCGGTCCACGCGTACGTGTGCCCCTCGGGCGCCTTGAGAACCTTCGGGAGCCGCTGGTTGATCGGCCCCGGCTCCAGCTCGGCGAGCCGGTCGAGGCAGGCGTCCGCAAGGTCGAGCGCGTTGTGGGTCTGCTCCAGGAGCACTTCGAAACGGGCGAGACAGTCGCCCTCCTGGCGCGTGACGACCTTGAGGGTGTCCTGGAGCTCGCCGTACGCGAGATACGGCTCGTCGCGCCGCAGGTCGAAGTCGACGCCCGAGGCGCGCGCGATGGGCCCGCTCACCCCGTAGGCGTGCACGGCCTCCGCGGACAGCGTGCCGACTCCCCGGGTGCGCCCCCGGAAGATCTCGTTGCCTAGCACCAGGTCGTCGAAGCGGTCCATCCGGGAGCGCACGGCGGCGACGGCTTCACGCGCGCGGGAGGCCCATCCGGCGGGCAGGTCCTCCTTGAGGCCGCCGACACGGTTGAACATGTAGTGCATGCGCCCGCCGGAGACCTCCTCCATGACGTTCTGGAGGACCTCGCGCTCCCGGAACGCGTAGAACACCGGGGTGATGCCGCCGAGCTCCAGGGGGTACGACCCCAGGAACATCAGGTGGTTGAGCACCCGGTTCAGCTCGGCGAGCAGGGTGCGCGTCCACACCGCTCGCGGGGGCACCTCCATGCCGAGCATGCGCTCCACCGCGAGGACCACGCCCAGCTCGTTCGAGAACGCCGACAGCCAGTCGTGGCGGTTGGCGAGCATGATGATCTGGCGGTAGTCGCGCGCCTCGAAGAGCTTCTCGGCGCCCCGGTGCATGTAACCGATCACCGGCTCCGCGTGCTGGATGCGCTCGCCGTCCAGGACGAGCCGCAGCCGCAGCACTCCGTGCGTGGAGGGGTGCTGGGGGCCGATGTTGAGCACCATGTCGGTGCTTTCCGCGGCGCCGCCGATCCCGACCGTGGTCTCCGTCGTGGGAGTCATGGACACAGTCTCTCGTACGTACGCTTGCGCCATGGAAACGGGGACTGCCGCTCAGGACGACGCGGCGCGCGAGCCGGTGTGGACCGGGCTGCCGCCGGGGCTGCTGAAGATGCGACGGATGCTGCTGGTGGTGTGGCTGGGGGTGCTGACCGTCGCCCTGGGGGTGCCGCTGGCCCTGTTCGCCGGCCCGGGGTGGGCGGCGTTCGCGCTGCTGCCGCTCGGCGTCATGGCGTGGGGCTGGGTGGTGCTGGGCCGCAACTGGCGGTCCTGGCGGTATGCCGAGCGCGCCGACGACCTGCTGATCAGCAAGGGCGTGCTGTGGCACCACGAGACGATCGTGCCGTACGGGCGGATGCAGCTCGTGGAGGTGACCTCGGGGCCCGTGGAGCGGCACTTCGGGCTCGCGAGCGTGCAGCTGCACACGGCCGCCGCGGCGACCGACGCGACCATCCCGGGGCTGGACCCGGCCGAGGCGGAACGGCTGCGCGACCGGCTGACCGAGCTCGGCGAGGCCCGATCGGCGGGACT
>Ga0307511_10004615_pt1 | contig 14054 bp, 17 predicted proteins | sample 13_EM_MG_FD_200266 | JGI IMG/M metagenome (GOLD analysis project Ga0307511, IMG submission 200266) | Populus trichocarpa ectomycorrhiza microbial communities from riparian zone in the Pacific Northwest, United States - 13_EM | ecosystem: Host-associated > Plants > Roots > Unclassified | place...
AGTTGACGAACATCGGGACACCAGGAACGGACGTTTCGGGACGACGAGAGTTTTTGTAGATATATTCTATGTACGTTGGGTTGGATGTGCAGATCTTGTAGACATTGGGCTGTATGCGCACTCAGTAAATGTTAGTGGAAAGACTTTGAACGGCGCACCTCACTGGTGCCTTCGAACCACATATACAAGCGGTCGAAGGCGTCATGGAGATTGGGTTCTAATGAGAGGAGATTCCAAACTTGATGGACACCGCCAACTGGTTCGAGGGCCTGGGCAAGATTTCCAAGTCCAAACATCCTTAGGATGGTCATAACGCCAGCGGCGTAATGTGTCTGGGTGATAGGGGACCCGGGAATGGTACACACCTTGTTCACCAAAGAGCTCTTTTCACCAGGCCCGATGCCCTCGGTCGTTGACTCGTTCAAAATGTGACACGTGAAAACCGTAACGGGAATACCGCCCACACGCTGATGTTCGCGTTGTAGGTAGGTATTGTCATTGAGTGATTTATCATCAAGCAAGCCAGTGACCATGCACCGAAAGTTGTCGCGAACAAGAGCCTAATACTGGATGAGCAGCGGAGCAGGAGAGGCATTGAATGTGAAGTGTGCGCACCTTCTTCCTGGCGGTCTTATGGTCTTTGACAGTGGGTTTCATATAGGCCTCGATCATAGTTTCCAACGCGTCGTAGGAAGGGCGGGAAGAGCGTAAGGAGTGTTCATGGCATGGCGCGGTGGATGTCCTAACTTCAAAACAACTGATATGTTGAACGGCTAACACAGGGAGAAAAAATCAAACACACAAGCGCGGACCAGCTGGTCTCGGTACTTTTGGCCGAGCCGGAAGACAACGTCGACGGCACCGGGTTTGTCTTCATCTTGAGCTGACAGTATGATCTCGTCCACAAGTTTTGAGAAGGGCTTGTCGGTGAGGACACTGCGCTGGGCATGGAGCTCAAGAAGGAGGTACCCGATTACCCTCGTGGATATAAGGTTCCCATTCGCTTTGTCCTGGAGGGCCTGGGCTTCGGCTCGAAGTATCAGCTCGTACGCGGTAACGGCTCTAGACAATTCATGCAATCCCGATTCCTGGAACCGAGAGGAGTTGCAAGCGGGAAGAGGAGACTTCGTCATCGCCATGGTATGTTGTTGGAAGGGAGATCGTCTGTTCGGGGGTTGCCTGTTGAATGACGTGATTTTCCCACGCCCTTCCTCAGACCAAAGCTGCCCGATCACCGGTCACTCTCCTCAAGCAGCCACATAATGTACTGACGAATCACCGGTGGCATTGTATTCACTGCATTCCTCAGCGGTGATTAATCACTGCTGAGAGATGCAGTAATATAATGCCAACCCCACGTTCTAGCCCACATGGATTGGACCCTCGAAAACCCAGGCGTAGGGGGTTGTGGGAGCAAGTTACGAGGAGGCATTTAGTGTCACAGAATGGTGGTAAACGGTGCTATGCGAGGACTCTAAATAGGGCCCGGATGGTTTATAAACGCATCTAGGCCAGTCAATGCGTCGCCCACCCCGAGCTTATGAGTCCACCTGCGGATCGCTGAGGGTCCCAACTTGACGCCAGAGAACCTTTTCTGTCTGCTCTGGTTATGTCCTGTCACATATTTCCTTCTAACAGCGAATTTCCAGACACGATGCTCACCGTGGTTCAATCGGACCAGCATCAACGTCTTCACTCACGGCCCATCACGACTCAACCGTGGCCAGGGTCACGGGGGATCCGCGCCTGCTCTCCCTGGCCAATGCTCCATGCTGCTTCTTCCCCTCCGCAACGTCAGTAAATCCGCCTCACTTTCTGGAAACTCGGGCCCGTGGTATCTCATTTGCCGCTGCAGTGATGTAAGATGGACGTCAACCACCTCACCTCCTCCTACAGTTTCTTCACAACCCATGAGGGTTCACCACTCTTGGACTATCAACGCAATTCGGCCGAGACCCGAATAATCGCAGGAACCTCTCAGTGCAAGGGAGAGATCAACCTTGAGCCCCGGATCGGCGCGGTATGGTTCTCGTGCACGAGTTGATTCTTCTGCTTGCCTCACCACATTATTACCTCATTGAAGCGCAACCTGTATCGCGGAATCACCGTCTTGGCCCTCGGACAGTGGGAGTCAATATGTTTACTAGCAGCATTCCACGAGATGTCAACGCAGTTGAGATTTCATACCCGTAGGTTTTCTTCGTCGTATTATTTAACGCGGATCGCACCTGCGTCAATCATATCACCTTCAGCGGGCTTGCTGTCATTGTCCTGAACTCCAAGGACGATCATCATAACTATCTAGACGCGTGGAGATGGCTTGGCACAAGTGCTGTACGCCCTCTCTGATCTTATCAGATCTATCCACCACGCCGGTTCGGGTCAACACGAAACTATCGGTCGAGGTCCCCAGGTTGCGATTTTGCGGAATCCGCAAGCCGGTACTGAGATGTACCAGGAGAGATGTTCTCCTGAAGTTTTCGAGTGGCCTAGTATGGTCTGGGTCTGCGGCTTACCCCTACATCCGTGTATGGGCGAGCATTCGAGGAGGTGCGGAGACCACAGCCACCATATCGCGTCATGGGCGGCGTGGATCCCGGCTACTGGTATCCCGAGGATGGACACCCACCCACCCAATGTTACGAACATTGGAACGACGCCAATTTTATTGCCTCGCAATACTTTACAAACCCATGTTATCGTTGAGGCGAACAACGGCTCGGACGGGTGTTTCCGACTTGGGTTTCAATGGTCGCCTCCGAGTTACCTCGCGAGGGCCTAACTCGAAGTCACAGGATGTGAGATTCATTCTTATGTGACTAGGTGACCTGTGACACCACCCCGGGTGAACGCGCCCAGCCGCGCGGCAGCATTGGGTGTATAACCGTAATATGGACTGGCATGTCGATCACTCGAGGTCGACTATCCCATCCCAATACGTTTCATGACACAGGGGATACCTACCCGGATTTAATTCCCAGCCACGTATATATGGCCACCACTTTATCCTCGTTGATCCCCCTACCACGCCACGATGAGCGGCTGCACACTCCGACTCGCTCGAAACTCTCCCCTTCGAACGACCCTCGTCGAAGAGGCCACTGGCCATGCCAAGTATCAGATCGACACCCCCATAAAGGTCGCCGGAAGCGTTACCCGGATCAGGAAGTTTGAATCACCCACAGACCCTCCTCCAAATTGGGACGAGGACTCTGATTCTGACCAGGGCGACGATACCACCGGCAAGGGGAAGAAGTCTAAGTCCAAGAAGGATAAGAAAGACAAGGCGGGGGAGGCGAGAGATGGGGCGGAGACGGAACTGCCTGAGACCAGCGATGAGATAGCGAGGATTTATTGGAAGTGGTTCTCGACGGACAGGATCACTTCTCGCGGTAGGATAACCACTCGAGCCGAGTTCTTGCCCAAGACCGGGAAGGCGAAAGGGTGAGTAGCTTCTCATCGAATTCCCTGCTGGGAAAAGGTCTGATCCACTCCCAAAAACCAGGAGCTACGTCTTCACTGCACCAGACGGCGTTCAGTACAGATGGGTCATGGGCGCGTTTGGGTTGGGCTATCCCAAGGTGAGTTGACCCCACGCCCCGGGCACCACTCGCGCTGAACCGTGGGATGAAGTTGGTCACCACGGATGAGAAGAAGTCGGTAATCGCTGCATTTCACCGTTCGCACCACTTCACGAGGAAAGAGAAGGCGAAACTAGAGGTCCAACCGGCGGGGATGGATATGCTGGACCACATCGTTTTGACGTGGGTATTTGCGGAGAGTAAGCGCAGAGACAGACAAAATAGGGTAAAGGCGGCGTCAAGCAGCGGCGGTGGTGGCGGTGGTTGAGCGCTCTGGACGCTAATGGGATCCATACCGTCCAATGTCACAATCACATGTGTGAAATACCTCTAACCTTCTCCATCATAGTCAGGTCCCTCGAAGGAGTTTGGTAACGGCGCCATGGAGAGCTGGAGCTACGGTCCACACCAACCGAGCATGCTCGTTGCATACATGTGGCTATAGCAGCCGAAAAGGTCTCTTCTCGAGGGTAGGGTTCGGTATTTCCGAATTCAGGAAGGGGAGTTCAAAAGTCTGACCGAGAGTGTGGCCGTTGGCCATGTTACCCACCCCCATTACTGAGTACGCAACGGCGGGAGCTTGCATCGTGGAAACCCTTCGGCAATTACCCGCATTATCTTCACTTCCCGAAACCGTTCGCTCGGTAATGAAACGTACCGGTGAAGGTCGTGTTTATTGGCATTCCTGGAGCTAGTTGTGCACCCGGAGGGTCGGGGATGGTACCCCACCCCGTTGCGTTCTAGAGTGGAGTTAGGTACCCCCTGAGTTCTGAGCTTTATTGTTGATGTTTTATCGACGATTTCCCGCCTTGGTTCCGACCTTGCGCCTCACGCGAGCTCGGGATCCGTTTGGTGTAAGACTAAATGGGGTGAACGGTTCCGTGAGCTTGGTAAAGAGGTGTAAAATGGATGCAGTGTTGTCATTAGTACTGGGGTCTTGGCCTAGTGCCGGCGGATAACCAGGCGATTCGCCAAGTCAGTCCTTCCTGTATGTGGCACCAATTCGGCCACACACACACCTGCTACGACCGTTACAATGTGGCCGATAACGATTGTTGATGTGGAATTTTGGCTGGCGCGAGAATGGATGTAATCCGAATCGATCTGCGTAGGCCGCGCACCACTTGGGTTCCGTGCTGATCCTGAGAAGGGTTTGCTCATCGAAGCCTCTTGAACATCCATTCAGTTAGGGTGAAAGGGCACTACACCAAATCTCCGACAAATACTTTAGTTCCGAATTTGCTGCTGTCCCACCCCCACACAACTACTCGTCCAGTGACCTCATCCATGTCCACCTTGATCGTCAGCCAGCATTCAACGAGATCCTCGAACGACACAGACATCCGGAGAGCCTTCCTTCCGCCCTCCGAGCCGAGGTCGTTCAGGGGTGTAACCAGGATATGGAGTGAGGGGTAAACACCGGTAGCCACATCGAAGTGTAACCCCTTCCTACAGGAAAGGCAGACCGTGGACCCCCCGTGGTTTCGGACCGGAGTTGATTTTTGCTTGACCGCTCGTGGTTTAGTAGATCTGGAAATGAAACCGCCTTTGGTATTGATTGGTATGGTGACGGCGGTCACGAAGGGCTCTATCTGGGCGAAGTTTTTCCCGCCGACATAGTAAAGGTTGACATTGAGTTCTTGTGCAGAGGGTGAGTCCTGGAGGGATTCGCTGGTCATGTAAGATACAAGCGACCCGGTATCCGGGCCGGGCAAGGCCCACATCGGTCCTACGCCCGAGCGGTTTACGCCGGGGGATAATTTGGAGAAACTGGGAATTTCGTAGGCTAGAATATGTTGGGTAGTGTAGACGATTAGTAGACTTTCGGCCGGGATACAGATCCCCCACGGATAGCACTAACACCACGCTGTATTCAGTGACTGCGATAGCATGAAGGGAGGAAATGTTGCTAACCCCGCCGCTATCGTAGACGCGTGGAACTTTAGACTCCACACTAACCCCGGGATGGTCAAGGTGAATAACAACCATCTGTGGGGGTCCTGGAGGTCTCTGAATCAAGAATCCGACGACACGCCCCCGACCGCAAGCTTGAATGAAACTGTGTCCTTCGGGTATAGGAAACGTGGTCTCCAAGCTCATCGCGCCGTTGTGGTGATCAACCCGTATCAGCTGTATGCTGGGTTCGATTGTGTACATCAGTCATGAAGATGGACGTAGAGGAGGTGGAAGCCTCACATGCTCCCTGACTTGCGGGTGAGGATTGGGTATGGTGACATGGTGGTGAACAATTCACTCCACTCGGTCCTCCTGCCGCCCCGGAGCCTGAGCTTCGCCATAGTGGACAGAGAGAATCGACCGTCCTTGAGCTCGATCCGACACAGCCCCACTCTAGAATTACCGATGACGAGCAAGGACTTCCCCCCTGGCAGAAGCCAAACGTCTTCTACCGCAGAGAATTTGACCAGACCTTTCGCGGTGAAGCCGTCCACATCGCCGTCCTTGTCCCAACGGTGGCGTAACTTGGCCCAACCAGTGACGAGAGTCTTCAGCTCTTGCGTGGAGAGGGAAGCGCGCGGAGGTGCGGCAGACCTGAACGCCGGTTTGTTTTGACGCAACTTTTCGAATTGGTCTATCCAGATGTGGCGGTCCTGTATGACCACGTAGAGGGTTTTGCAAGTCTGTGGCGTTCCGAGGCGGGGATTGTATGAGCGAGTGCTGAGATCGACGCGAGAGAACGACCACTGACCATCCCAGTGCGAACAACATCAACGATATCTAGGTCTCGAAGGATCACCAATAGAACGTCGAGGGGAACCGACGACAAGGGCATCGTGGCGGGTGAGGGTGAAGGAACGGGCGTCAAGCAAATTCACGCCAGAGCACCAATCATGGACGGGGTCGGCGCCTCGAGATTCCAGACTTGTCTGGGATGTAGGTCTGATAAACGTCGACGCGCTTCAGGAACTGGAGTTTGTGCCTACGCACGAACCTGTTTCCCAGATTCACTTGGCTTGCGACGAGGCACGAAATGGGTATTACGGTATTGGTTGTCGTCGGCACCGGGATGATCTCGTCCCGGCCCCGGTGAGGTTAAGCAATTTTGGGAGTCCGTTCTTTGTGTTTAGCGCCTCTTCGAACACTGAGCCGCTCCCGACCAGCCATAAAATAACCATACGTGATGTGTAAGTATTCCGCCTCTCCAGATCAGCGGAGGCGGGGCAAGACCTACGATAGGGATAATCTACCAGGACCACACATGGACCCGGCGCCCCCGTGGTCGTTGTAACGTGAGAAAGAGGCGGCGGGTGACTTTTATGAACGTGGCTCCGTATTTTTGGTTGGGATAACTACGGATGTCCTGAACACATCTGTGCGGGCAGCAACCTCTACTTGGGCGGAAGGACTCTACGCCAAATCCCCAATCGGGATTTTAGCCTCCTTATTGCCATAATCCCATCCCCGTTCCAAAAACCAGGAGCAACATCTTCACTGCACCAGACGGTGTTCAGTACAGATGGACCACGGGTGTGTTTGGATTGGGCTATCCCAAGGTGAGTTGACCCCACGCCTCGGGTATCACTCGCGCTGAACCGTGTGATGGAGTTGGTCACCACGGATGGGAAGAAGTCGGTTCGCACCACTTCACGATAAAAGAGAAGACGAAACTAGAGGTCCAACCGGTGGGAATGGATATGCTGGATTACATCGTTTTGACATGGGTATTTGTGGAGAGTAAGCGCAGGGACAGACAAAATAGGGTAAAGGGGGCGCTCTGAACGATAATGGGATCCATACCGTCCAATGTCGCGATCACATATGTGGAAGTACCTTTGATCTTCTCCATCTTAGTCGGGTCCCTCGAAGGAGTTTGGTAACGGCGCCGTGGAGAGCTAGAGCCACGGTCCCCACCAACCGAGCGTGCTCGTTGGGTGCATGCGGCTATGGCAGCCGAAAATATCACTTGAGGGTAGGGTTCGGTGTTTCTGAATTCAGGAAGGGGAGTTCAAGAATCCGGCAGAGTGCACCCGAAGGGTCGGGGATGATCTGACCCGGTACCCCACCCCGTTGTGTGTTCGAGAGTGAGGTTAGATGGGTTGAATGGGCAGACCCCCCTGAGTTCTGAGCTTTATCGACGGTGTTTTATCGATGATTTCCCGCCTTGGTTCTGAGCTTGTGCCTCATGCGAGCTCGGATCCATTCGTTGTAAAGCTAAATAGGGTGAACGGTGTAACGAGGTTGGTAAATGGGTGTGAAATGGATGTAGTGTTGTTGTCATCGACACTGGGGTCTTGACTCTGTGCCGGCGGACGATCAGGCAATTCGCCCAAGTCAGTCCTTCCTGTATGTTGCGTCAATTCGGCCACGCACACCGACTGCGGCCGTCACAACATGAGAGGATGTGGCATTTTAGCTGGCACAATAATGGGTGTAGTCCAGGTTTATTTGTGTAGACCGCGCCCGGCTTGGGTTCTGTGCTGAGACCGAGAAAGGTGTGCTCTTCGAAGCCGCTTCAACGTCCATTCAGTTAGGGTGAAAGGACACTACACCAAATCTCCGACAAATAATTGAGTTCCGAATTCGCCGCTGTCCCCCCATACGACTACTCGACCAGTGACTTCATCCATGTCCATCTTGATCGTCCGCGGGCGTTCAGCGAGCTCCTCGGACGACACATGCATCCAGAGAGCCTTTCCTCCACCCTCCGAATCAAGGTCGTTCAGGGATGTAACTAGGATATGGAGTGAGGGGTGTTCACCAGTAGCCACATCGAATTGCAATCCCTTCCTACGGGAGAGGGAGACCATGACAGACCCGTGGTTTTGGACCGGAGTCAATTTTTTCTTGACCGCTCGTGGTTCGGCAGATCTGGAAATGAGACTGCCTTTAGTGTCGATTGGTATGGTGATGGCGGTCGCGCAGGGCTCCATCTGGGTGAGGGTTTTACTGCCGACGTAGTAGAGGTTGACGTTGAATTCTTGTGCAGAGGGTGACTCGTGGAGGGATTCGCTGGTCATGTAGGTACAAACAAGCAACCCGGTATCCGGACCGGGCAAGACCCACATCGGTCCTACGCCCGGGCGGTTTACGCCAAGGGATAAACTGGAGAAACTGGGAATCTCGTAGGCTAAAATATGTTGGGTGGTGTAGACGATTAGTAGGCTTTCGGCCGGGATACAGATTCCCCATGGCCATGTATAGTACTAACGCCACGCTGTGTTCAGTAACTCCGATAGCATGAGGGAAGGAAATGTTGCTTACCCTGCTACGGTAGCCGCCTGGAACTTTAGACTCCACACTAGCCCCTGGATGGTCAAGATGAATGACAACCATCTATGGGGATCCTAGAGGTCGCTGGATCAGGAATCCGACGACGCGTCCCCAACCGCGAGCTTGAATGAAACTGTATCCTGTGGGCATAGGAAACGTGGTCTCCAAACCCATGGCGCCGTTGTGGTGATCAACCCATATCAGATGTATGCTGGATTCGATTGTACACATCAGTCGGGGAGATGTAGCGCATAGGAGGTGCAAGTCTCACATGTTCTCTGACTTGTGGATGAGGATTGGGTATGGTGACATGGTGGTGAGCAATTCACTCCACTCGGTCCTCCCGCCGTCCCGGAGCCTGAGCTTCGCCGCAGTGGACAGAGAGAGTCGACTGTCCTCGAGCTCGATCCGACACAGCCTCACTTTGGAATCACCAATAATGAGCAAGGACTTCCCCCCTGGCAGAATCCAAACGTCTTCTACCGTAGAGAATTCGACCAGACCCTTCGCAGTGAAGCCGTCCACATCGCCGTCCTTGTCCCAACGGTGGCGTAACTTGGCCCAACCGGTGGCGAGAGTCTTCAACTCTTGTGTTAAGAGGGAAGCGAGCGGAGGCGTGGCAGACCTGAGCGCCGGTTTGTTCCGACGCAACTTTTCGAGTTGGTCTATCCAGATGTGGCGGTCCTGTATGACCCCGTAGAGGGCTTTACAAGTCTAATGTTCCGAGGCGGGGATTATATAAGTGAGTGCCAAAATCGCCGCGAGAGAACAACCACTGACCATCCCAGTGCGAACAACATCGACAATATCTAGGTCTCGAAGGATCACCAATAGAATGTCGAGGGGAACCGATGACAAGGGCATCGTGGTGTGAGAGTGAAGGAACGGGCGTCAAGTGCAAATTCACGCTAGAACATGCCACGGCCCCAATCTGAATCGTGTTCGGGTCGCCTTGTACGTCTGGGGGAACCTCTTCTCGCACGCGCTCAAAACTATGCCAGACATCGGGGCTAGCAACCGGAACAGTTATTCCGCCAGCAGTCCCATGGGCGGTGCACTGGCTCCACGGTTCGCGAGACGATGTCTGGGTCACGTATTTCAAACCTCGGGCTATTCCCCGTACGCTGTGCACTAGATCCGGTAAACGTCGACGCGTTTCAGGAACGGGAGTTTGTGCCTACGCATGAATCTGTTTCCCAGGTTTACTTGGCTTACGAAGAGGCACGAAATTGGTATTGAGGTGTTGGTTGTCGTCGCACCGGGATGATCAAGATGATCTTGTCCCGGCCTCGGTGAGGGGTCGAGCGATTTTGGGAGTCCGTTCTTTGTGTTTAGCACCTCTTCGAACACTGAGCCGCCCCCTATCAGCCATGTAGCAAACATACGTGGTGTGTATTCCGCCTCTCGATCAGCGGGGGCCGGGCAAGTTGGAAACCTACAATAGGAATAATCCACCATTTTTTGCTGGGATAACTACGGATGTAACCTGAACAGATCTGTGCGGGCAGCAACCTCTGCTTGGACGGAAGGACTCTACACCAAATCCCCAATCAAGATTTTAGCCTCCTTATCGCCACAATCCCATCCCCAGAGAACTACCCGCCCAGTGGCTTCGTCCATGTCTACAACGACTCTCCACGCACTATCACGGATCTCCTCGAGCGACAACGCCACGAGTATCTGGATGGACTTCCTCCTGCCCTCCAAAACGGGACCGTTGAGAGCTGTGACCAGGATACCCAGTTGGAGGTCTTCCCGGGGTCTAGCCAGTTCAAAGTGTAACCCCTCTCCACAGTAGAACCAGCCCTCGTGCGCGAAGTTTTGAATGGGGGTTGATTTTCGCTCAAGAGCCGGTGGGGGAGTCGACTTGGAAGCGAAACCGTCTGCAGTGTTGATCGGTATGGTGACGGTGGTAACGAAGGGACCATTTTCGCGGTGATGCCCTCTGTAGACATAGTGGAGGTTAAGCCCTCGTGCGGGGGGCGGGTTGTAGAGGGGTTCACTGGTTGTGTAGGATATGTGCCTCCCTTTGTATACCTGGCCCGGACCAGGCAATTCCCACACCGGTGCCGTGCCCGGGCGGTTGGTGCCGAAGGGTAAGCTGGAGAAGTTGGAGAGTTCGTAGGCCAGAATGTGTTGGGTGTTGTAGATGATTACCAGGGCTTCAGCCAGGATACATATATTCCACATGTGGCACTAGAAATCGCATCACGTCAGAAATACCAATGGCAGGAGGGGAGGGGAGGTTGCTCACGCCTGAATTGATATGGCGAGGTAAAACTTCGGGTTCTATGCTGACCCCAGGGTAGTCAAGGTGAGCGATGACTGCCTGTGATGGTCCTAGGGGTCTCTGGAACAAGAATCCTACAACGCGCCCCTGACCGTGAGCTATAAAAGAATCATATACTTCGGATATAGGGAACGTGGTCTCCAAACTCATGGCGCCGTTGTGGTGATCAACCCGTACGAGATGTACGCTATAGATCAGATTACCGATCAAGGAGGTGGTGCGTAGAAGCGGAAGCCTTACATGTTCCCTTGCTTGAAGAGGAGAATAGGGGAGGGCGACATGGCGGTGAGCAATTCGCTCCACTCGATATCCACTGGGCCGTACGGAAGGCTCGCCACGGCGGACAGAGAGAATTTGCCGTCCTCAAGCTTGATCCGACACAGAGTCAATTCGTGAGAGCCGATGGCGAGCAAGGACTTTCCCCCTGGCAAGAGCCAAACCGTTTCCAGTCCAGAGAATTTGACCAGACCCTTCGTAGCGAGACCGTACTCAAACCCGTCCCTGTCCCAAATTTGGCGTAACTTGGCTCGATTAATCACGAAGGTTCTCAACTCTTGCGTGGAGAGGGAAGTGAGCGGAGGCGTCGCAGGCCTGAGCGCTGGTTCTTCCTGACGCAACTTTTCGAGTTGATCTACCCAGACGTGCCGGTCCTGTATGACACCATAGAGGTCTTTGCAAGTCTGGTATTACGATACGGTGATTATGGGAAATGCCGAGATTCATCGATCACCACAGGGAACTCACCGTCCCAGTACGAACGACATCGACGATATCTAGGTCTCGGAGAACCACCAGCAGAACATCGAAGGGAAGTGTAAGTAAGGACATCGTGGTGGGCGAGAGTAAAGGAACGAGCAACGAGCGAATCAGGCCCTTCCCATCAGAACGGCGATATATCGGGGATAAGCGATGGCAAGCGCCTTAGAATTCACGTCGGGCCCCACAGGTTGTATACTAACGGGAGGTCCGGCTTGTTTATCGAAAGTGGGCCGTCGATCCACATGCAGCTGCTTACCGCCAACGAGTCCATGGTAACCACTGGCAGGCACAGAACAGCCAGGTTTCCACGAAAGATGCGCCCAGTTACAGTATGTATCTCCGGTTCTGTACAGATAACGTAGGGATGAACGTAATACCTGTACACTGTGGGCGTCGGTTTATGCAACTTACTAGGAATCCGCAGAAACACGCGGCTGTTAGACGTCTGTGGCAGTTTGTTGGATTCCAAATATGTGTTCGTACACGTCAAAACAATGCGCAGTGGAACTAAGTAATACACAAGGGGTTTCAATACATCGTGGGGTCCGCGACCCAGATCTCCGGTTGCCAGGAACCTTTGGAGACGGATTCGAGCCCAACCAAAAACATATTATCCAGGTGCATGAACCCCTCGCCGATCTTCCACGGGGCGGAGCCGTTTGATCCCTGCTGAAGTTTGATTTTGAGTAATGCCAGACGCACAATTCCACCATGCGAACTTACGACCATCGCGTCGAAGTACCGTTTGACCTTCTTTGCAACCTGGTATGCGAGCTCACCGCGGGTTATCTGGTCACGCGACTCGTTCCAGCGTGTTGTGGAAATCTTCAATCGTAGTCAGTGTGTGACAAATCGACCGGGGCAGGCGTCCATACCTGGGGTGAGCTGTTGGGCGGGCACTCGGGAAACTTGAACCGGGGTCAATGCTTATACAAGGGGGAAATCATGATCAACGTACCGACAACCGGCACGAAATGGCACTATTTGCGCCTTGTAGCACCGGGTCATCACGCCCATCGAGGCCTGTAAATCTCTTCTGGAGAGCGTCCATGACGTTCACGCCTGGGTGACCATATACCCCAAAGGAGATGCATTCTAACGGGATGAAATCCCACTGCTTCAGCCCGTGATCATAAGTCTTCTGCGGTATCTTGTACCAGTTGGGCGGGGGGAATGTCTTGGCCTGAGGCGGAGGCATTGGCGGCGGCAATGAGGTTGACGCGGACCAAACGACACAGAATCTCGCCCTATCGTCAACTGGGGAGACTTGCAAGGGAAGGCTTGACATTGACAGGTCAAAAACATGGGGAGGGGGATTGTTTGATACAGTATCCTGAGCCGTTTGGATGCCAAACGGAGTCTGAGGGAAGAAGTCGAATTGACGTTCGAGGTCGAGTAAGGCGGAAAGTGGAGGTGAGTTGAGGACGCTCTGGAAGAGAGGCACAGGACCGACAAAGCCCGGATTTGCGGGCAACATGGGCGAATACTAAATTCTGAGAACAACAGTCGAGTAGATGAATGGTCGAGGCACTCACACCCCACATTTCGCTGGAAAGAGGATCACTGAAGTTCGCGGGGCTCATGCCGGTAGACTGAACGTTGTGGTGGTGGTATGTGTCAGGATGGGGAGGCATTTTATACCTGCCCAATCCCAGGTCCTCCCGCCTTCTCCTTGATAGCCACCGAGACTTAAAAACGAGCCTGCACCTCTTTTGAAAACCCTCACAATGTAAACTGACGGCTCGAAGACGGGAGCGGAACATCAAGCCGCTGACCGGTTCGCCTCGGGAGGGACTGGCGAACCGACGAACCAGCGAACCATCGAAAAACAGAGTGTCCGGGGGTATGCAACACGGGGGTAATATCCACCGCGGCCCGCGGGAGGACTGAGTGGTCCATGGACCTTGGTCCGAGAGTTTGCAAAGTGTTCGGACGCAATGCGAAACTCGCCCACTGTGCTCGGGGTTCTGGAAAAAACCGGACAGGCAGCGTAACCTTTGACAGTAACGTGGCGATCGAATCGTGACGCTCATCGCACCCCCATTGGTCTCTCGGGAAGACGTCCTGATACAAGAGACTGAGAGCTCATGAAAGTGGAATAGGATCAGCATGCCCCCCAACTACTCGCTTCCAGGTTGTCGAAGTGCTAGCGGTCGGTTCAATCATTTGAGTATATCATTACTCACAAACCAGTA
>Ga0307511_10004618_pt1 | contig 14053 bp, 15 predicted proteins | sample 13_EM_MG_FD_200266 | JGI IMG/M metagenome (GOLD analysis project Ga0307511, IMG submission 200266) | Populus trichocarpa ectomycorrhiza microbial communities from riparian zone in the Pacific Northwest, United States - 13_EM | ecosystem: Host-associated > Plants > Roots > Unclassified | place...
TGATATCTTTCTTACACTCAAGCACTTGTCAGATCCTTCATTGAATCGCAATCGCTACTGCCCTTTTCAGGGGAATTTTTTTTTTTTTTCCTTTTTTTTCCTTTTTTTTCCCTTTTTTTTTTTGGGGGGGGGAGGAGGATTAGGGTCTTTCGTTCCCCTTTTCCCTTTTCACAACGGCGGCAGGGGAGATAGCTGTTGAGGCCAGTTCATGGGGTTCTTTACCTAACCCTCCCTAATCGTATCCGAGTCGTGCTTTTGGGAAGAGCTTCAACTCGGATATTTTTTTTTTTTCCTTTGTCCGCTCACTTTCCGTTCCTTTTTTTCTGATTTTTTTCAATCTACATGAGATATGAGATGTGTATATACGCGCCAGCGGGTCCAGATTAGATTGGTCGCCGCTTCAATCCAGTCGGGGTTCTGGCTGGCCTAGTCTGGTTGGCACAAGCTCTCGTAGGGCTGGCCCCCTACTGGGGCCCCCATACGAGTAATTGAGTATATAAAAAAATTAAAAAAATAGAATGATCTTCAGGGTAACAGTACACCAAAGATTTGAGGACTTATAACGACAGTTAACCTCCACCCCCCGCCTCGGCATGCAACTGTGTATGAAACCGGGAATCGGAATTCATTTACTCCACAAACTAGTATCTATAAGCAAGAGGTATCCCGCACAGCCACGCTCCAAACGATCGGTTGTAACCGATGGCATCCCACCACACACCACATACAAAATGAAGCAGAAACAAATCACAATCACAACCCCATAATCCAATAAAAAGAATTTAAAAAAAAAGGAAATATTCAACAATCAATAAGTACTTCAGACAAGAAAGCCCAAATCCAAGATAAACAAACAATCGCCCCACAGCACAGTACAGCAGCAAGAAAAAGATCACCCCCTCCCACACTCCCAGCCTCCCCTCTCTAACTCCACACCCGCACACTGCACACTGCTTACCAATCATCATCATCATCATCCCCCTTCCCCCTCATTGCCATCTGCCTACTCCTCAGCGCCTCTGCCAGTCCCCCTGCCAGACCCCCTCCTTGTCCTGCCCCACTACCCTGCTCCGCTGCGGCACCATTCGTCGTCGGCGTAATATTCCTCCCCGGCACCGGCGGCTTTCCCTTCCCAGCCATATTCGGTCTCTTCGCCGGCGGCGGTGGAGGCGCCGCTTTCCCTGTTCTTAGTGAGCCATTCGCTGGGCGGGGTGGTTGTACAGGTGGAGGAGGTGGGGGGGGCGGTGGGGGGGCAGCTTTAGGTTCTTCTTTGTGGCAGGCGGAGGGAGCCCAGCCTTGGGCTTGGGGGGGGGCGAGTTTTTTGGCGAGCCACCAACCTATGAAAGGTTCGCTATTAGTAAAGTGGGGTTAATGGGGTGCAGGAATGGGGTGTAATATTTACCATTATTCTCCTTTTGTACTATCATAATAATCTCATCCTTCTTGATTGTCAGTTCCCCCACCGTCTGCCCTACATAATCGTACAACGCCCTATACTGCGGCTCCTCTGGCTCCGCTGCCGCAGCCGGTGGCGCTGGGGGCGGTGGCGGCGCTGGTCTCCCAGTCGCGGTACCCGTTTGCGAAGTATTCGACGCCGTGGTACCCGTTTGCGAGGCATTCGACTGCGACCTCAAATGCGACGCCGCCGCACTCGCAATACTCGAGATATTACTCGGCACTGCACTCGCTGTATCTTTTCTTACAGAATGCACCTGCGCCTGTCCTGGGAGCGGCCTTGCCGCCGGTGTAGGTTTCGGTACATATGTAGATTTCTTCCCACTAGGTCCACCTGGGCGCAAAAGTTTTCCTGTCGTGATTGCTTTCGGGGGGAGCTGTTTCCCCTTTGGTGTTGGCGCGGAGACACTGTTCGGGGCTTCTCCCTGGCCGACGTGGACGGCACCAGATTTGTATAAGTCATCCCTGGGAACGTTCGGATCCTTGACTGCTTTAACTGTAGCCATCTTTCCCGGTTTCTTCGCATACTCAATCGCCGGACCGATACGCAGGTCGAGACTTCCGTGAAGAGCAATTTTTAGGCGGGTGACAAACTCTGTTTTGAAGATACACGAGAGTAATGAGTCCGGTTCCTGCGGGGATCCAACACCAAAGGACATCCAATCGTCCCGAAGGTTAGTCATTCCTACAAACTTGAGCGAGCCAAGTGGTATATGCCGCTCTGTACGAATCTCCAACTGTCCCTGGACGGAAGACTGGATGATGATATGGATAGCCTTATTAGTCAGGACGAGAATCCTCGGGCTGGGCTTCGACGATCTCCCAAGCTTGCTAACGAGAAGCTCTGATCTGCACGAAAAGAGAACTTGTTCCCCCCCGCCAATCTTCGCTGCTTCTCGTACTCTCTGCCCTGGGCCACCATCGTTGCCAATGCCTAGGTAATCTCCCAAGAACCTCCTGCTGCCGAGAATACTCATCCTCCGCCTCTCTTTTCGTTGCCCGAGTGCCTTGTGCCCCTGGTCCCTCAACTGGAGGTATTCCAATCCACCCTTCTTCCTCCTCCAACATCTCTGTATCCTAGTGGCACATTCCGCCCTGTACCGGAGGTAATTCCTCCACGCTCTCTGGATCCTGATAGCCATATTATGCCAGTACCTATCTCTCATATGTTCCAGCGCAAATAGTGTCTCCGGAGTTTTAATAAATGCCTTCGTGACACCCATCTGCCACTCTTCCTTAGGTATACTCGTATCCTTCAGAATAACCTCCGTTCCCGACTTGGCATCCCCTGTCCAAGTGTAGTCACCCGCATAACTCGTTCTAGAGCTCAACAAGTAAAACCTCTCCACAAATTTCTCAAACGTCTGTCTGTAAGCAAAACCCGCACGACGGATACGCACGTTCTCTTGTAAACCGAGGTACTTGATCTGATGCAGTACGTTCTGTTGGTTGTACTCCTTCGGACTCTTATTCTCGTTGGGTTTGATCGTGCGGATATACGATGGTTGTGCTTTCATAAGCGTAGTAACAAGGTCATTTGCTGATGCCTTGATCTTGTCACTAGCAGTGGGAGGACGGCGCTTATTGTCCCTATCCACCTGTTGCGGAAATAGCGCATGCAGGAATTCACTTCCGCTCCCCTCCACAAGATCTAGCAGATCCTTCAGCAACTGATCCTTGTTCTTATCTGTCATTCCCTCCACTTGGTACATGACTTCTCCGGCATAATGCTTGATCAAGAACTGCCCCTGCCTATTCTCAAAGTGTTTGTTCGACGACAACATGTTAAGTCTCTGCACAAAGGTCCCATCCGCCGCTCCCGAATCAGCGTGCGCGGTCGCACAAGCATCGTTCAAAGCAGCAAACACACCCGGTGGCCTCTTCTCCTCAATCAAGTCACACACAATCTTGTTGTCAAAATACGTAATCGGCGTCCATGTGATCTGCTCTCTTGCGTACTCCTCTTGCTCGGTCCTAAGTGTCAACTGAATGAAAATTTGCTGTAGCTTCTCGTTGACATAGTTGATGCAAATTTGCTCAAACGAGTTCTTCTCAAAGATTTCGAAGCCGTAAATATCCAAAATACCGATTGTCTGTGCCACGCTAGAGCGAGTCGCCATGGAGACATTGACACGACTGACGATCCATTCGAAAAGGTTGTTGTAGATGGCCTTTGCTAGAGCGTCCCGAACTGCACTTGCTTGGGTAGGGTTTAATGGGACTTCATAGACTGAACCTCTACGGCCACCCCTTGATGTCTCCATAATTCGGATAGTAAGAGCCTAGGCGTTTATGTCAGTATACCTCCGCCCAGTTTCTACAAGTGATATTCACCTTGTTAACAGCTGCACCATCCGTCCCCATAAGATAAGCAATAAAGTCCGCAACACTAGGATCACCAATTGCTGCATTTCCTTGATCATCCTCTCGGAAGACTACATTTCCGAGCCATAATATTATTGCCAACATCCTGAAAATCTCGTCCTGCTCATGCTGTGTCAACCCAATGATACTCATGGCCTTGATAGTGTCTGCATAATCTGCAATATCATCCATCCCTGGCACGTCAAAACACTTTGACCGAGAGGTGTATAGATATGTCTCCGGCGTCTGAATACCAAACTGCTCTGCACCCCCAAAGTTTTAGTCTAGCTCTTGCACCTTCCTACTTCCCAGAAAACCCTCACCTCTGTATTTCTGACTTGCCCCCTTCGCAAATTGATAAAAGATATGGAAATTCCTCTCTTGCTCAATCTGCCCTACTACTCTTCCCTTCTCCAGCAAATAATTCGTGATATTTGCTCCGACAGGCTCGCCCTGTGTATTGAACTGAATCTCGAGATACTTTCCGTGCCGACTACTGTTGTTATTCCTGAGGGTCTTTGCACAACCAAAGGACTCAAGGAGGGGGTTGGTGGCGAGAACCATGTCCTTGATTTCCTGAATTGAGCTGGACCCACTGCCCGAGACATTGGCAATGTATTGCATTATTCGCTTTGCTGCTTCGGTTTTTCCGGCACCGGATTCACCACTGTGGTGGTTGGTTAGCTGGTGTGTCGCAAAAACAGAAAGTCAAGACTAACGGACCTAATGATGATACATTGGTTGTCTTTGTAGGCGTTCATATTGTAGTATGCTGATTCTGCAACGGCGTAGACATGTGGTGGCATCTACCCGGGTCAGCATCCAGTCTCTCCTTTTCTCGCCCAACCCCGAGACCAATGAAGACAACCCACCTCCAGCCTGTTCTTCCCTCGATATGAAGCCAGCACTGCATCTGTGTAGATCCCCACTGCAACCCGAATTCCGTCAGTATCGTCCTCCAAAACAGCCTAAAATGCAGAAGGTGACAACCGTACAATCTTGAAACGGATTCACTGAGATCAACACATGTCCAATATAGGTCTATCAGAACCCATCAAAAGTCAGCACCAGTCCGATCCAATTCATCCCCCCACACACATCCTTCCCCCTGCCCATCCGGCTCCCTCCCGCCCCATGGGATACCTACATAAATCTCCGCATTCTCGAATCTCTTCTTTAAATTCTCATTAATGGCCTCATTCGAAATTTTGCTGATGAGTGTCAAATCCGACACCCCCACCTCCTTCTTCTTCGTCGCCTCAAACGTCGCCTTCTTCACTTTCTGCTCTCCCCCCGCTGCCCCACCTTTCTCTTTCTTGTCTTTGCGGCCGGCGCGTTTCGTTGGTGCCTATGCAGGGGGTTAGTCGCCGCCGGTGGTGGTGGGGAGGGAGGATGAGGAGAGCTGGGCGTACCATAGCTGCTGACGGTGGGTGCTCCCTATCCGATCTATATAATAGAGATAACAAATTCGTGAGTAGTAATAGTAGTAGTAGTAGTAGTAGTAGTAGTAGTAGTAGTAGCAGTGAACTCCGTCTAATCCAACTCTCTGGGGCTTTTTGTCTATAGCTCTAAGATGCCACCTTCTATCTCGTTATCGTCGTGGACGTCGTCCTATTCGTCGATCCCTCTGCCGGCAGCAGCTCCTTTAACCACTCAGAACGCCGAACGAGCAATCCCTACGGATGATAAATGCCACGGGGGAAGGATTGTGGGCCTGTAGGTCGAAGATGTATTACAAGCGAGCAGGCAAGTATGGGTTCTAAAATTCAAAGTCGAAAGGGTTGAATTCGCAGGCTGCCGACGTTGCGCTTTGCTTTAAGCTCCGTAGCTCTAAAAAATGGGGGCCGTCACCGCCTCAAGGCACACGTAATACATGTGAGCACAGCAAAGAATGGAGATTGGCACAGGCAGACATCGATTCACAGTGATTTGGGATTATGACAAGGCAATTGGTACTCAGGTTTTAATTATAACCGGAGCTGTCGTGTGGTGGAGCAGTCGAAAAGCTGTGCATGTATCACTTTATTTAGGCTCATATTGCATACCTGCATATGCTCTGGTCTTGGCAGATCCAAAAGTGATACATATGCAGCAAGTACACTGCCTAGAAGCCAACATTCAACATTCAAGCTTCAGCAGCAAGAGAGCTCAATACCACGGACTGCGCTTCTCTCGATTGACACCCCCTCCACCCCCATCTCGCCTCACGAAAGGCATCCCCATACGCCCTCCCCAGACATCACCTCTCCCGCCCACCTGCTTCAGCCATGTTCTTCAACCTCATCAAAGTCATTATCCTCATCATCAACGGCATCGCCATTCTCTCCGAAGAACGATTCCTCGCTCGGAGTACGTCCTACTCAATCTACAAATCCCCTGCCCTCGCCATACTCGCTAATAACCCCCCACAGTCGGCTGGTCTGCCCTCCCACCCCAAGCCGTTGACCCCTATGCCGCCCAAATGGGTATGGGCGGAGGAGACCCTACAAGTGTGAAGGCAAAGCTGATCGGTTTGATAAGTGCTGTGAGGATGTTGATGAGGAGTGCGTACCCTCTCCTAACCTCCGGGGAATGTTGCATAAAGGCTAACTTTTATGGTACAGTACCGCTGATTGGGATAAATACGATTATTATACTGTACGAGCTCATATTGGGATAATTCGCCTACATCAATACTGTTTTGCTCTTGTGTTTATGTTTCATACCAAAACTTCATGCTGCTTTAATAGATTACTCGGGTTCGGGGCAAGTGGGGAAAAAAATCATGAGATTGCGGGTACTATATGGATGAACCTGTGGCATTTGTGTCGCCACAACTCTGCAACTCCACAACGCTTCTTCGAGATCGGTTGGGTATCGCTCTGCCCATAGCCAGGGAACTCAGGTAGTTTATTATTGGAGTCACAGCTATGGAAACGCCTAGGCTATTCATATGAAAACCGAGGGCGAGATTAACAATGCTATCCATCTTTCTTGCACGATATATAGTCTTGATAATGAGAATATCTCGACGTATGGAATAGGTATTTCAGCTTGCGGTCCGCATCTCTTTATAGGCCTACTAAGTTCCAAAAACATACCTCCCCAAACAGCTCGACTTCAAATTCATCGATATTTATCCCAATTGAATAAAATCTAGCCTAATGATCTTCAAATGCTGTGCCCCCAAAATACAATCCGTGGCCATAAGTCTTGGTGAAACATCGATCGGCGTGGGACAGCGTCACCCCCGTGACGAGAGATGACCGTGGTATGGAGGGGTATTACCTTCGTCCCCCCCCCCACTTCCAATATACTATCACTATGAACTCGCAAGTTGTGGACGCCCTTGGTCAACTGCCAGAAATTCTTTAATGGAGCGGCAGAGGGGGAGGGGATGCTTCTAGGTCCTATAAGCCAAAGAAACTCAGCAAGCAAGATAGAAGGGCTAGAGCTAAGCAAAGACTCGGTGGGCATTGGAGAGGAATTGGATAGCAGAGGACTTTGAAAGTACGATTTAGAGTGATGAATATACAGTGAAACGGTCAGCTCATGCAAGGAAAATTTAGATATTTCGAATCCCAGAACAAAAGTGGTTAATTCAGTTCCTAAGAGAAAGGAGGATACTTTTGTACCTCTGATTGTGCGGTCAATTCTGTCATCTAATCGCGATCGCCATGAGTTCCTCCCCCCAGTCATGTGCCAACCAGACTACCCAGTCATTGATCACATCAGCTATATACCATTGGCAATACTAAAGTTCAACACGGCAATCTCCAGCCCATACAACAAAGATAATTACACAGTTCCTCAAGCCCCATGATACCTCAGCTGACAGACACCCCCCCTACCCAACTCGGTCTAGCATGTCTGGGGATTCAGCTCAAAATGTACCTTCATGCCAAATATCCTGACATTGCCAACGCACGAGGAGGACCAAATGCAGTGCAATGCAAACTCTACTTGCTGAGGTCTTGCCTGAAAACCTAGGAAGCAATTTCTGAGTCTATATTTGAGTCATTGTGGAGGAGCGTACCCTCCTCCATGGCCTTATGCTATACCTATGTGGGCACTCACTTTCCAAAAGTAAAAAAAAAAATTAAAAAATTAAAAAAAAGAGGAACATGCCTAACCGGATGGCAGCTCTAATTGCCGCTAAGGGCTGTTATGATACTTGCTATTAGATACACCTTCAATTTGCTTGAGATTTTAGATTCTATTTCTTTACTGTACTTATTCCCTTTTCAATTCCAGACGTAGCCGTTGAGATAATCATGAAAATTAGGAGACAAGAGTTTTTGAAGACTTTTGCGATCTTGATCATCCACCAGTCTCAACCGGATTAGGTAGTTCCTTCTGACCCTCAATTGAATCCTCCAGCGACGACCTTTAAATCCCTCCTCACCCAGTATACATTATCTCACTTCCTCCTATATATACTTGTATCCCTTAATCAGAAACCAGATTCCTATTTTCCAAGAACAAAGGAGTATTGAGGGCTCGGATTGTACGGTTTCTCCCAACGCCAGGAGCTCAAAGGAGCATCTGGCGTTGGGTGAAATCTTAGTCTGACCCCTTATGTGTATACATCCTACAAGTATCCAACCAAAGGTAAATAAAAGGCATATGATACATATACGGTATATATATATATCACTCAAAAGCCAAGCCATCTTAAGTTCAGGGTAACAACTTGAAAAAGTGTTGCAATTATGGTGACCTTTTCTCAGCTATTGGATACAAGCAAGCCTGGGGGGGCGGGAGAGCTCAGCGAACAAGGGCAAGTCCAATATACATCGCAACTTGTATTCGTAATCGCATTCGTACTCGCATCTGTTTCGCTCGTGAACATATAGGTACTAGTTAGTAATTTAGTGAAATGGATTCAGTTTTCCGGAGCTCCGCCAGCACGGCAGTGCCGCGGTGAAGGCCCCCTGTCGACTCAATCACGAGCACATCTCCATCTCGGCCCGAAGCACCAGTCGATTGAATTGCGGGGAAGTTCCGGGATGATAAAAGAAACTATATGTATACATTCTTAGATGAACGGAAGTATTAGTCCAGTTTCGAAACTCAATTTGTGTAACCAGACTAGGTGCGGGACTATGCGGCATTATCCCCCCGCACCGATACGGGGTATATTTAATAAAGATAAATGCCGGTCCATGGGACCTTCTAGTTGTATCCCTGGCAAGGTATCCTTTATTTTAAATTCATTCGTTTCGACATTTGTTGCTCCTGTTGCTTGCTACAGTATATTAGCACGTGACAAGCCCTCCCTATCCCAAAAATCTAACATAATCTGATAAAGCGAATTGATTCTTTGAGCTGGGAACTGTATATGGACCCTGCAGGCCTGGTGATCATACATATGTACATACAGTATATATAATATATACAACCTAAATATTAGATATAGATGAATATACAGTATGCAAATTCACGCGAATTCGAAACACCAGGCAATTATTAGCTAGACGAGATCATCTATGTTATCCATGTAGGTATCATGATCCAACTTATCTAAAGTCCTTTGTCAGACCACATGTGTTAATTATATTCCTATCAACCATGCCCTCTCCTCCTGACGATATCGATGGTGATGGTGTATTGATATGAGAGAAAAGCGCCCTGTATCCTACATTTATGCTGAGCCGTCGACGATGAACTCTCATTCCCGGTGCCTGCCAACCAGAATTAGTCGGCTGTTCACGGGTAGTAGCTTCACCCTCCACAGGCAGTCTCAGTCGATACGAGTACCGGTACCTATACTTGAATGGTTCCAGTCGCAGATGCCAAGCAAAGAATGCGTCAAAGGACAAGAAGCGATACCCGCATTAAGTATGTACATCCGAATACAAGCCATCTTCGTTCTCATGCCGGTGCAATGCGGGCAGCTGCATACATATGTACGGTGTATCTACTGGTACCCGCTTTATTACGACCTTGGCCGCCAAGACAAATCAATTCCACCCAGAGATGTTCTCGTTCCTGTCGTGAAAACAGACTCGCAGTCAATCTGGGCAGCTTCAGAAATTTAACATTACTGTACTGTCGCAATAGCAAAGAAAACCTAGGCTGCTTGCAGCTCCGCACGGGGAAACTGGGCTGACTGATAGGTGCTGAGATTTGACGCCACCCTAACAACTTCAGCCAAGTAACCTCGTCAAACCTCCTGCCAGTCCACTCCTCAGCTTTGTCTCTTTCCATTCGATACTCTCCACTGCCTCCTACAGTGCGTGGTACTTAAAGCTAATACATACCCCCATACTCTACACACCCCTACACACGCCATCGGCATCCAGCAGCAGGGGGAAAGGAATTGGGGCGGTTAGAGATCACTCCGGGGTCCCAGAAGGAAAAACTTAAGGTACGATTCGGGTTGGGTGTCCCGTGTGTTGGGGCGAGAGTTGACGATCGGTGCGGTGTAGGTGCAGGAAGCAAGGCTACCTACCAGCTCACCTCAATCACGCACCCGCATATAAAACTGTCTTCGCAATTCTACAGCAGACTTAAGAGTCTAGAATCTGGGGGGGAAGCAATACAACAACCTAAACTTCGACGTAGGGCTAGTCTAGACACTTTGCCTCGTACATCAGCACGCGGGGAAGACTGGGAATAAGAAGAGAAGAGAAAGTTGGTTAGCCTGGGCCTGCTGCTTGTTCCTCATTAGAGGTGACCCCGTTGATACTGTGACCGCTTTTGTGTTATCGCAAACTCGCCAGACGCCGTGCAGCGTCGAACTTATCTCCCTGAACCCTAGCATATTAAAACAAGGTACCATCAGTCTCAGACCCGGTACCACCCGCCCCCGTATCCCTCGGCAGTCAGGGGACAACCTACTTCTCACAACAAAAGGCTCCATTGGATAGACACCATATATATAGAGGGCCCCTGCACACGCAGAGACATACATTCTTCACGACTTTATACTCCCTATACTGGGCCAAAAACTTTCATCCTCCACATACTTTATATCAGACAGCCCGCTCACCATGCCGATGTCACGTTCTGCAAGGATCGTGACGCTGCTAGTCATTGACACTGTGTTCTTCTTCTTGGAGATCATTGTGGGTTATGCCGTGCATTCGTTGGCTTTGGTAGCGGACTCTTTCCATATGTTGAATGATGTCTTCTCGTTGTTGGTAGCACTGTGGGCCATAAAGCTCAGCAGACAAAAGAGTACCTCGAGTTATACATATGGGGTGAGTTCCTCCACTCTCACTCATGCAAAGTAAATTAATTGACTCCCCATCGTACAGTGGCAACGTGCCGAAGTGCTCGGTGCCCTCACCAACGGTGTCTTCCTTCTTGCCCTTTGCATGTCTATTTTCCTTGAAGCTCTCCAACGTTTCTTTGAGCCCCAGGTCATCAGCAATCCCATTCTAATCCTAATTGTGGGGTGCTGTGGTTTGGCAAGCAATATCGTTGGGATTGCTCTATTCCATGATCATGGACATGCACATGGTGCTGAGGCCGAGCATGGCCATACACATGGCGATGCGGAAGCAGGGCACGCTGGGCATGAGCATGGGCACGAACATTCTAACCAACACAGGCAGCGTCACCCTGATATACTTGATGAGGAGGGGCCGATAGAAGAAATCCTTCCAGAGGCAGTGGTCGCGAGGACAGTTTCGGCAAGCAGCAGACCCCCCAGGACCCATGGCGTTGGGACACCACCACCGTCAGCTGGTCGTGGAAGGGCAGGCGTGCCTCCTAGTCCATTTACAATGGCGAGAATGAGCGGTGAGTATTCTCCCAACCCCACAAACCATGGTCATAGTCATGGACATAGACACGCGAGCAGGGAGTCAAGGCAGAGGCAGTTTGCAGACCCAGAAACCAGTATCCATGTCCACCCTGCGCAGAACAGGCAAGAAATTATGGATGCCGCGTTTCGTTCTGATCAGGAGGACGAGGATACTGCCGAGTCGGGCGAACAAACTCCACTCCTTACCCCGGAGAGACGTGCTGATGTTCGCGACCATGGCGCTACAGGACGTAAACGCAATACGTCTACGTCAGGGCATTCACATCACCACCACGCACAGCCAGAACATACAGCTAAGAAGGGAGGACACAGTCATGACCTCAACATGCGTGGTGTGTTCTTGCACGTTATGGGTGATGCTCTTGGTAACATTGGTGTCATTGCCACTGCGTTATTCATCTGGAAGACGGACTTCTCATGGAGATTCTACTTTGACCCTGCAGTTTCTCTGCTCATCACCGGGATCATTTGTGCCTCCGCAATACCACTGGTCAAATCAGCCTCCAAGATTCTCTTACAAGCCGTCCCGAAGGATATGTCGTTGGAACAGGTGAAGGAGGATATTATCAGCATCAAGGGCGTGGTTAGCGTTCATGAGTTGCACGTCTGGCAGCTAAGTGACGTCAAGCTGATTGCCTCGCTACACATCCAAGTCGCTTTTGATCCCGAGGAAGAAGCTGGGGGAACGGATGGTGGACGATACATGAAGCTCGCGCGGGAGGTCAGGAAATGCCTCCACGCGTACGGAATCCATAGTTCCACGATCCAACCCGAGTATGTCAAGCCTGATGGAACCCGTACCGGAGGTGTGGATGTGGTTAGGGATGGGGAAGATGGTGGGGATGGGAATGCGGATTCGGGTGCGAGTTCGGACAGTGATGAGAGTGAGGGGACGGAGTGTTTATTGGAGTGTGGGGATGAGTGTGGGGGCGGCAAGTGCTGTGGGCCGATGGTAGTCAGTCAGGGGCATGGTCACGCTCATTAGGAGTAGGCGGAAAAGTTGAGGGTAGTTTTATTTGGCGGGGCATGGGGGTAGAGAGATTAAATAGATGAGGTCTATGGTGCTGTTGTTATGTCACATAGAAAGCTCTTGTATACGGGGGGGTTTGTGGGTCAAGATTGGGTTTCTTTTTGCTCTTTTAGATAATCTTTCGATAATGTCTTCTACTGATGCTGTGGGCTGGTTTTTCTCACTACTTTTCTTTTTTGATGTATTACTACCTATGCCTTAATGATATGGGATCCAACATGACTTGTAGGGTTCGACATTTATCATGGAATGTTGTGGCATAATAAGCTACTTACATACATATGTAGGTAATCACGTATCTACATACAAGTGTATGCAGTCAGTCAGCACCAAAAGCTGATCCCGAGTCCGGGATTCAACTTCCTCTCGCCTGAATTCCATACTAATTTCAGTTCTCAATTCATTTATTCTCTCCCGTCTTCTTCAACCTCACTCAAATAGCCAAACTCCACTGAAGCTAACCCACAGCTCGCCAATTCGCCCGCACCACACCCAACTAACTGTCCAACTAACAATCTCCAGCCAACCACATCCCCCCAACCTTTTTCCCTCGTATCACCACCACCACCCACGCATGGCCATAACCGTGACCCCCCTCATCTCCCGGCTCCTCGTTGTTTTCGTCTGTATCTTAATCTCGTCCCTTGCCTATCCTACACAATACGTCTTCCTCCACCCCTACAGCCGCCTCTACGCGCCCTGGTGGACAGGATGGCATACGCTCTGGTTCAACTTCTGCGTGCTTAGTATCTGGATTAGTTATGCTAGGAGTGTAGGGACTGATCCTGGAGGATTGCCGCGGGGCAAGGATGGAGTGGGGCTGTGGGTTCCTGATGGGACCGACGAGCTTGGGAATGAGGGTAAGAGGGAAGAGGATGTGGGGAGAATGAAGACGGGGAAGTTATGGGGGAAAGGAGTGGGGAGGTGGTGTAAGAAGTGTGAGGCGTGGAAACCGCCGAGGTGCCATCATTGTAGGAAGTGTGGGAGGTGTGTGCTGAGGATGGATCATCATTGTGGGTGCATATTTTTTTCTCTGGTTATTTTTTTCTTTTTTATGGGTTTGGAAGCGGAGGAGAGGAGAGCACGGCATTGCATTGCAACTTGTTTATTTACTACGAATTTCAAGGAAAAAAATCCTCCCAGCCCCGACCCGATATCTTCATGTCCCACCAATTGTCGTGTCCGTATCACTACCACTTCCGGAGCTTCGGCCCCCCATAGATAACAAGAACACCCCTTCCTGCCTGCTTCTGCTAACTACCACTTCTCCATCACAAATAACAGGTCCCTGGACAAACAGCTGCGTCGGCTACCAAAACCTTCCTCACTTCCTCCGTTTCCTCTGCTACGCAACATACACCACCCTCTACCTCGAATACCACCTCATCAAAATCTGCCTCGAGCTCTGGGATCTTCCATCTGTTTCGCGCGGCCGGGCGGGGGGGGGGCGC
>Ga0307511_10004619_pt1 | contig 14051 bp, 6 predicted proteins | sample 13_EM_MG_FD_200266 | JGI IMG/M metagenome (GOLD analysis project Ga0307511, IMG submission 200266) | Populus trichocarpa ectomycorrhiza microbial communities from riparian zone in the Pacific Northwest, United States - 13_EM | ecosystem: Host-associated > Plants > Roots > Unclassified | place...
CAAATGGGGAAAGCTATCTTCTTACTGGTGAAGATCATTTCAATCGAGAAATAATCCTTCTCTTTCAAAAAAAGATGTAAGATGGCTTCCTATTAGTTAATTTCAACATGGAAAATCAGCCTCTACAAACCACCTCCATGCTTGAAAGATGTCTACACAGCCAAAGCCCCATATGCCCTTCGAATCAAGAAAATATATTCAATGAAACCACCTCTGCTCATTACAAATATTTGATCCATTATAGAAATAGACTCGTAAAATCTTTTAAAAAAATTTAAGTATGATCAAATAATCGAATTAAAAATTATAATTTAAACCTATTCATATGATCCAAATATATATCTGTCTAGGCTATCTAATAAATTATATTTGATTGATTGATCAGAATCTCCTGCAAGGCTATACTTGTTCGAATACAATAAATCATATCCGATTGATCAGAATCTTCTGCATCAACACTGAGATTAGGAGCATGCACTTCCTTTCCCCTGTCATTTTTTTCTTGAAGGGATAATAGTCTGATTAGTGGAGAACAAAATAGAATGTCAAATATAATTTCTTAAAATCAAAACAAAGTATTATCACATTTAAATTTCGACAGAGTAAGAGCAACTTTCCTTTTTTCTTGGTAACTCTTGTTAACAATCTCATTCGAAATGTGGAATTCGGCGCTGGCTTGAAAAGGTTTGGAGAAGGTTCTGACTTTTCTTATGTTCCTTTCTCTCTCTCGCAGTCTCTACAGAAGAGACGACATATTTGACTCCCTCCATGCTAGACTCTGGTTCAAATCCTGTCATTGTTATCTTAGGAACCAATTCAATGAGAAGGAGATAAAATCCTATAATCCTTGAAGTTGTTCTGTGATTTCCAGCAAGTCCTGCTTCTTACAAACGTCAACTAAAACCTCTATTGTGTTAGATTTTTCACCCTTTTCACATAAATTCTGCTGCTTCTGGGAGCTTCGCAGCTAAAGGATAATAAATTCGAAAGGATATAAGGATTCATGTCAGTTTCTCCGGTTCCAATGGTTAGGATTTCTTAGCCTAGCATTTTTGCACTTAGGTTAGGTGTTCTTGGACTAGTTTTTTCTCTGCAGTCAAGTGTTTGTATTAATCCACCATGAAAGCATGCTCATTTTAGTTAACTCTTTTCAATATATCTGTTGCAACAAAGATAAAATAAGGAAAAATAGCGAGCATGTTACAATAATTCATATGGATTTATCAATTGATGCTAACTTCATATCATTGACTATTAGATTGGAAATTGCAGAATAATGTTTTCTCTTACAAATCCAAACTTTAATGCTCCCATTAGTCTCATTTTTCTCTTAAAATTTCAAACATCAATTCACCTGTCTCTCTTAGTAACACAATCCTCGATTTTCCTGACTCAAGGAATATATATGGATGTCAATTAGTTCATGTCCTTATTGGCGAATGTAAATGTAATATGCGTAATCACATAAGGAATGCTTGATACTGTAATGTCATTGTAGCATTACCTTCAGCTACACTTTCCTCTTGATCGCCAGAGTCTTGGGAAAATTGCTCTCATGTCTCATGTATGTGAGAATTTTATATAATTCTAGATTGAGTGGCAGCACTCAACAAGATAGATTGCTAGTTTGGAAATATTACTAAAGATATTGAATACAGATTACTTGAAAAATTCAGGAATTTTTCTTCCTCAGCTCATAATAACATTATCTAGTGTTATGATTTATCAAGTAAGATGACGAATAGTTATAATATATGCATGTTACAGTTGACTTACATACCGGTGAAGTGATGGCACTGGTGGATGCTATGATTGAAACACTCACGGAGGAATTGTTTACAGCTCTCATGAACCAAGCTCAATATGCACTTGATTTTAAAAGTCAGTTTGAGAGAACGAAGACACAACTTGAGCTTGTGAAGGCCTTTCTCAATGACACTGAGACCCTCAAGACCAAGAAGGAAGTTCTGAAGTTGACAATGATTCAGATCAGGGAACTGATTTATGAAGCGGATGACTTGCTGACAGATTGCCGAATCAGAGATGAATATCAGAAAGATGGGCGCTGCTCCAATTTCTCGGCTAGCAAGTTATTATTCTTATATCGGACAGGCAAGAAGTTGAAAGATATCAATTTGAGAATAGAGAAAATGGACGTGATAATAGTTTAATTCATATGAAATTACCAAAAACTCCACATAAACAAACTGAAACCCTACCCAACACTCTTTTGTCCCTATAAAAGGACGTGATAAGCAAAGTAAGCAGGCGGCTGTCATCTCCAAAGTTCCCATCCTCTAATTCATCCATCTCTTCAACTATTACTCTCCTGGTATGGTGTAACTGTAATCTATTTTATATTTTCATTTTTCTAGTATCACAATTAGTGGAAGATTTCAGGGAAACATGTTTTTGCTCTCTCTTTTGTTCATGAATTTCATCATACAGTCATCGATTGTGAGAATGAAACATTACGAATATATATTCTATTTGTGCAATCAAATGGAATATAAAATTTTTCACCTATAATTATCATTAACATAGCTTTAATAGATGGATGGATACTGTTTAGCAGTGAAGTTTGAATAAGATACTTTGTATAATTATGTATAATTGCGTTTATGATTAAGCTAGTAATCCTTCTTTGCAAAGTCATTTATTATTTTTCCTTCAATTACTATAATCAATGACTTTGCAAAGATAGATTTACTAGCTAAATCTTAAAAGCTTTTGGAAGCGAAGCGATGCCACATCGGATGAATGCTTCAGATCCCCTCAGCAAAATCTACAGATATGCTTGCTTGATTCTTTAGGTATATGTACTGTCTTATGTATTCGACAAACTATAACTTTTATTGATTTTTCAGGCTGCTACAACATATAGTGTTGTAATACTACTTGTTTCCAGTATGCTAATAGGGTTATGTTGCACGGCGCAACCAGTGCTTTGAATGTATGATAAGCCTCTTTGTTTTTGTCTTTGAAACTGCTTGTAATATTGGACCCTTTTATTTTAATTTAATTTATATTCCATTCAGTTCCATGCACATCTACCCTTCTTTCTTTTCTTGAATCAACTTATAATGAGCAGATCCCAACTTGCTTTCAGAAATTAAGATCCCTACCAGCTTTCAGAAAGATGTGCTGAATGAGAGAATAGCATTAATGATTTGCGATTTTGTGTGGGCTAAAGTGAATACAGCAGCACCAGCAGATGTACTGTGGTGACATTGTAGTAACTTCTTGTTTCCAGAATGCTAACAGTTAGGCTATAGGTGCAGAAACGCTTGGATTAGTGCTAATGTGTCATGATTTTAAGCTCTTTATTTTATTTTTTTTCCTTGCAAACTCTTAACCTTTATTCCCTTTAATTTAAAAATGGTGCAGTAAGCTCTTTGTGAAAGAGATGTGAAATTTCATGCAAGCTCATTAAATACCCTTTTGTTTGATTGTGTCAATTAGTTTTGTAATATCATGTAGGGTTTATTTTGAATATGTAATTTGTCAAGATTTTGCCTCCGAAAATACCAATCTGCCAAGATTAATTGGAGTTTAGAGGAGACAAAATAGAAATTTGTAGAGATATTCAACGCCATGCACATGAAAAATAGTGAACGTACACCTTTAATAAAAGATTTCTACCCTTTTTGACTGTTAAAAGTAACTTTAACACAGGATTCTTGCACACTTGCAAGAACTCATTGATTTTAAACCATTGGATTCTTTCTCACCTCTTGCGTTGGATTTGTTTCTTATAAAGCTTCCTTTTATGTCTATGATGTCTTTATTTGATAGCTTTTGTAGTTTTAATGTAAGGTTTCCTTTGAGGTGAAAAGTTTTGGAGTAAGGTAAAATATTAAAGGTGTAAAAAAATATTAAAATGATAAGTTTTGGAGTAAGTTCATAAAATGAGCAGAAATCAGAAATATGTAACGAGATTAAAATTTATAACAAGAAATCAGCTAACTAAAATGCATGGTAAAATAAGTATTTATTTTGTAGATACAATGTTATTTGCATCTTATTGAGCTAACATGGTAAGGATTTTTTATTTGTTCAAGATAATAAATTTTAAATTATTTATATTTATCCTCGAATATTTCTTTCTTTTTTTTTAATCTTGATAGCAAGAACAATTTGGGTGGAAAAGAAGATGATGTGTTTTCAGCTTTTGCGTCAGAGTGCTAAACAGTTGAATAATTTATATTTATATTTATATTTTTGTTTGAATAATTTACAAAATGAAATTACCAAACTCTAGCTTAGCCACTTTGGTCCATATAAAACGACATGATTGCCAATGCATAAGCCGTCCGCTGCCATGTCCAAGGCTTCCCTCATCTTCTTCCCTTCCTTTCTCGCTGTCTCTGCATTTATAATCCCAAAAAACTAATCGAAAGTCGTATAGGAATTCCACCAAAGAAAAAAAACCGCACCCATCTCAAACTCCCTTTCTTTTTATGGAAGGAACAAGCCTTATCCATGTCACCTATCTTCTCTTTTATATCAGACAATAGAGTCAGCCATGGCAGTCACTTAGTCGCTTCAGCTTTTATTGATTCAATATTTCATCTTCAACAGCAATTGGGTATGGTGCAATCACGTTTCTAGTTTGATCTTCGCACTTATTCAACTAGAACGAGATACAAGAGCAAAGATATGTTGGGTTCTTTGCCATTCTATTGTGAGAATGGAGCATTACGAATTTTGATTTCAACCATTCTCATTTTAACTTGCATGGATATTGTTTAGGAAGTGGATTGGTTGAAACTTGGGTAATATAATGCATTTTCTTCATGAAATTTTTTATTTTGTTCAATAACAATAATTAAAATTAGTTAAGGCAATACAATTTTTATTTGATGCCTTTGCTTCTTTCAATATGTAATTATCAAAATTAATTGTGATAATGAAGCATTACGGATGTATATTTGTTTTGTTCAAACAAACTGAACATTTTCTTATGATAATATGTATTCATTTTTTAAAAATTTATTGGATTTAATTTGTTTATGATGCTAGTGTAGATTATTTGATTTTCTGAGTTATAGAATTCAGATTTTCTCATTTTCTGTTTTAACTTTTTGCTAAATCTAAACTGCCTTTATCTATATGACTGTTGATTCATAGCCCGAGTTGTCGATTGTGTTCTTCTTTCTTCTTCAATCAACATATGTTGAGTAGTTTTTGCATCTGCTGTGTGATTGATGTGTTGGACAGGAGGATAGCATCCCTGCCTTGCCTAATTATGTATAGGCTGAAGTTAATTCAGCAGCAGCAGTGGATCATTTCAGCTGAATGGTTTTATCTCAAGTTATAGCAGATTAATGTCGAATCAGAGATTAACCTTTTAAACTTTATTATTACTTGCTGTACCATTCTCTGCCTGGCTTTGTGCATACTTAAAATGTTCATAGACTTGGTGATAATTGTGCCAGTGCCTTAAATGGGATGCTGCATTGCTCCTCGCCGCTAGCGGTCTGTCTGCTGGAGCTGTCTTCCTTCAAAACAGGTTGATGTAAATGCAGATGGGAGCTCATTTAGTAAAATCTTGGCCCTTTGGTTGCAGGTGGTTTAATTAGGAATGGACTTGGTTGGTTGATATTCGCATCACAGGTTCCTTTATGCTTATATGGATCATAACAAATATGGTGTCAACAATAAGCTTGGAATTGGGCAACAAAAAATGTTATTCTTGAATCAGATTCCCAACAGTATTGTTGCAAGCCTGATCAGATGAACTCGTCTATCACCCTTGTTCTGTATTGCTTGAAGCCATTAAAGAAATTTTGCAGGGAAGATGTGCTGCGTGATGCATATGAACTTGTGCAGATATCTTAAGCTAAGATGGGTGCCTCTTAGCATGGTGATCTTCTGTTTTGGTCTTCATCCCCATCTAAGCTCGCACAGCTCTGTTTCGCTTTTGTTCACAGTGCCAAAAAGAGTTGATGTTGAGCTTTACATGGATGAACCAGCTTGCCCATAATGGTGGCAAGGTGTGAAACAAAATTACTTTTCAACAACAGAGATATCAGAAACATAATTGTAAAATTATTCCATTGGCATTTAATTAACACGGCCTCAATATTTTTGTTTTAGCTTCCATTTAATTATTCCATTGTTTGATCTAATATAATCTATTCTTTTGACTTGATTAGGTTTGCTTTAAAGTAAGCTAGTTAAAAAAAATCAAATCAATTTATTTTAACTTTTAAAATTAAAACAACATTTATCATATAATTGACTTAATTAAAATTTAGATTTGTTCTGAATAATATTATTTTAATTAATTTTAGTAGATTATAATTAATACATAAACAATAACTTTGATTTTACGTTGGATTGACGAGTGATATTTAATTTGATTTGATTTTTATTTTAAAAAATAGTAAAACATACCATCACTAAGAGGATATTTAATAGTTTGGTAATTATTATTTTTTAAAGTATTTTGTCACTAAAAAATGTATTAAAATAATATTATTTTATTTTTTTTAAAATTATTTTTAATATACCACATCAAAATAATTGAAAATATATATAAAAATTTAATTAATTTAAAAATTAATTTTTAAAAAACACGAAAATAAACTGAATTTAAAAGTACAACCTGTATCCTGGATTTGAGAATTTATGGCTAGAAAATCTTTTTGATGTTGAAAGCCTTACAAGGGTGATCGTAGTCTAAGCCTTTCTGACATCTAGTATAAAACAAGCCCATTACCAAACACACTTGAAAACAAACTTTGGTAACTCGAAACGACATCGTACCAAAGCAAACAAAAACTCCATTGTCATGTCGAAACTCTCTCATCTTGATCCCTCTTTCTTCTTCCCCATCATCATCATCAACAATGCATCAAAATCAAAACTTTCCATTTCTTATCCTCCACTAACAAAACCAAACCCAAAAACCCAATGGAGAAACACATTGAAAAATTCTTAAACAAAGTCTCATTGGTTTTCATAACCATAGCCACAATCACCCTTCTCTACCTTTCCCTTCAAACTCCACAAACTTGTATCCCACCAAACACACCCACCACAAAACCCCACCTCAAATTCCCTTCTTCTACATGCGACCCTTCTCTAAACCACCCTTACATGGATCCTACCAAGAAAAGATTGAAACTTTGGTCTTCAAAATCTTGGCTTTCTCAGGTCTCTTCTTTCACAACTTTCTTCCAAAGTCTGAATCTTTTGAACAATGAAACCAAAGTACTCTGTGTTTCAGCAGGTGCTGGACATGAAGTGATGGCGCTGAATAACATGGGTGTTAGTGATGTTACTGGTGTTGAGATAGTGGATTCTTTGCCATTAGTTAAAAGGGCTGACCCTAATAACTTGCCCTTTTTTGATGGGGTTTTTGATTTGGCTTTTAGTGCTCATTTAGAAGAGGCTTTGTTTCCTTTGAGGTTTGCTGGGGAGATGGAGAGGACTGTGAGGAATGGTGGGGTTTGTGTGGTTGTTGTAGAGGAATGTGGTGGAGTGGAGGTGGATGCAATTGTTGGATTGTTTAGGAAGTCTATGTTTGTTGGGGCTGAGAATGTTACATTGATTGGGATGAGGATGACCAGGATTATTACGAGAGTTGGTGTTTCTTCTTCTTCATGATTTCCATCGGTAATTATGCTTCCTTTTTCCTTGATTTGATTTTATTGTATCAGTTTTGGGGTTGGTGTTAATTTCTGTTTGTAATTCCGTTGATGATTTTTGACAGTTACTGTAGTTTGCTTTTGGTAATGAAAATTATTAGTCTTTGTTGATATTAATCCAAAACTGAATCTTAATAATCTTTGGCAAATGGCATTGGAAGTGGAAAATTCAGCTGGGAAGAAAAAACTAAAAAGAGCAACATTGTTTGACCATTGGATGATTGAAGCTCCTACAATCTGAATAAGCTCGGGACTTTTTCTTAGAATTTAAGATTGGAGGAATTAGATTTTGTATTTTTCATGTTTCTTCACATCTCTTGCAGTGGCTCTGTTGGTATTAGTTCTGAATCTAACTAGAGAGTTTCTTTATACACGAATTGTATTTTGGCAGTCTAGTTTATGTCTTTGTTCCTTAGAAAGTTGAGAATCGGCAGACTGACGTGCTGGTTCTTTTCTCTCTTCAGTAACAGCACTGTGATTCTATTGGGCCATTTGCTTTATCTTGCAACTTTCGTGTTGGTTTTGTATATATATGAAATGAAACTAATAATTATGAACCTTAGTGATTGGATGCTCATAACTAGTATTAATAAATTTAGATATAATCATAACATTGTATAAATAAATTTATATGATTTTGTTGGCACAGTAAATAAGTATTGCCTTTTGAAGAAGATTACTATACTGTTTTATGTTGAATCCATTTCCTTAGTTGGTAAATGACTTTGGCTTGTCAAAATTGTTTTTCTGTAGTTTTCTGTACCCATCAATGAAGGGCTTCAAGAGGCATAATCGATGGATGTCAAAGAAAAAATGCAAATTCAGTGCTGGTACATGTAATATCTCCTTTGATTATCAGCAATATGTTTGGAGTGAAGCTCAACTATTTTGCTGCTTTAGCAAATGGAGTTTGTCATCAAGGAGGAAGTTGCAATTTGCCATGGGACACATGATTCTTCAGAGATAAATGGCTTGTTAGTGTCTGATTTATGACACCGCATTAAGTCGAATTGTTCATGAACAATTCAGTAAGATTTTCATGCAGACTACTTATATTTTTGCCCTTGAATATTAATTCCAGCTATCTTTTCCTGAAGTACATACAAGACAGGCATTTAGTTTTTGCTTGCATGTCCATTTTTTCTGGCCATACCATTTTCAAGATTCGGTAGTGGCATTGAACAGCAAAGTAAACTTCATGCAAGTAATTGTAGATCGAGATGGTTTCTTTCTAGTCTCATACTGAATTGAATCAATAAAGGTATTTTTAGACCAAGTTATTATTTACATCCGTGTGTTCATCCTTTTTCTTTGTTTCTGTATTATGTTCTGTTAGAACTCCATCTTCACGATCCTTGCATCTCCATCCACCAAGGTTCTTCACCTTTTAAACCTTTGATTGAGCCAAGTTTTTCATTAGCAGTAAACCAGCCATTCATTTCTGAAAATGAAGATCTATTGGTTAAGTTGTCTGCAAGGTCTCAAGCAGACAACCAGCGAAAATATATATTTGGGTAAAACCCATTAGCACCTAAATAGCATGGTTGAATTAAGAACTACAGATACAATGAAGTCTTTATATCCCAGTTCAACACACTAGTACTCATTCAGCTTAGAAAAACCGCCCAAAGGTATTTGCTACATCCAGGGGGTGGAGCAACAATAGAACTATTCTTTCTGGACCGTGCATTAAAAGCATGGATGAACAGAAGGCTTATCAACAGGTCTAATGAAGCTAACCACTATCTTGATGTATTAGGAAATTTAGCCATCTTGAAAGCTTGAGGAATCTCATGAACTATGAGCTTCCTTGATGAGAAGATTTCTGGTGCTGCAATCTCTACTCCATTAATAGACAAACCCTGTGTCACATTTGCACCGTTAATAATCTCAAGATCTTCACAAGGGAGCAATGTCATCAGCCGTTTTTTATGTGGTAATGCAGCAAGTTCAATGTATGTAACCCTTAGAGGCAGTATGTGAAACCTCACAATCTTCTCAAGCATCGGAGATGAAGATGCCACAAACTCAAATTCTGAAGGAGCAAAGATTGTTACAGAACTCAAGCTTTGGTCATCCGCAAGAATCCTGTTAATAACAGAATTCAATCCAATTGCAAATAACACAATTCTGTGGGAGCTAAGCAAATGGATAATCCTTGTCCATTCAACAATGATCTTGGGGTCATTAGCATCTGAAACTAAATTGGAAATTGCATCACAAATTGGAGCTTGAATAGGCTACCATCCAAGAGAAACATCTTTAGACCTCAGTGATGAAAGTGGTGCAAGAACACCATGAGTTGCAATGTCTTTCAAGAACCATGTCAGGCTGTGATACCAGTACATGATTGATCTCAAGCAGTCTTTCTTTCTCTCAATCCTAGTTATAGTTAAAGCAAATTAGGCCCTGTTTGTTTTTGCGTTTTAAAAACACTTTTTAAAAAATTTGAAATTTTTTTATTTTTTTTCTTTGCTTCAATTTAATAATTTTTTGGTGTTTTCATATCATTTTAATGTCCTGATATCAAAAATAATTTTTTTAAAATTAATTCTGATATTAATTATAATTATAATATTTTTTTAAAAAATAACCTGTCATATTATAATTATTACTCAAATTCTGAAGGAGCAAAGATTGTTACACAAACTCAAATTCTGAAGGAGCAAAAATTAACCTGTTATGTCAAATAGTAATAATTATAATTATTTCTTTTTAAAATAACCTGTCATATTAAATAATGATAATTATAATTATTTCTTTTTTTTAGATGATAATTTGATCTAACTGAAGGGAATTCTAACATTAACCGTTTATAATATAATCAAGATCAATATATTTATCTAATTTTACTTGAAATTAGGATTAGGTATGGATTGGATTTGGTTTGACCATCTCTTAATTCTTGTCCTCTATCCTAACTTGGGTTTTCATGTGTTTGGAAAAATATAATTTCATTTCAAAACTCTTTTATTAAAATGTTTTTTTTTCTCTTTTCCTTTTTTATTTCAATCTTTTGTCCAAACAAGAAGGGTGAGACATTAGGATACAAAAAACTTAGTAAAAAAAACTATAAACTATAATTTATTTTTTCAAATCACAGTCACAAAATCTAAACATACACCCTCCAATGGCAATTAGATTCTAGAGGATCACAGCCTTATCTGTGCTGGCATGAAAAAAGTCCAAATTTGAATTTGAGTCCAAGTTGGTGCGTCAGATTCAGTAGGAGTCAATGGTAGCTCTAGAAATTTGTATTAATGAGAGGAGGTCTTGATAGTGACATGAACAGGGAGGGATAGCTGAGGACTTGCTTTGTAGTTGGTTCTAGCTTTACCGCATTTGATACTTTGACCTAAATTTACTTGGGTAGTTTTGCCATTGTCAACATTTGTCCCATGAGAAACTTTATATTATTTTAAAAATAATTGGTGGTATTTACTCTAAAAATAAAGATATTATTATTATTTTTAATAATTCGATGTATTTTTTATGTGTATACTCAATCAAATTTCTCCACACTAATTTAATTAATTCTATTATATATCATCATACCTCACCACCTCTTTTCTTTATATATAAAGAAAAAAATTGTTAAGATAAAAGGATGGAACACGCTAATTTATAGCCATAGGAGGTTAACTACTTGCATCATCCTTGTCACGGTTTGCATGTGTTTTATTTTTTTAGGTTTTTTTTGTTTTTTTTTTTAATTTTAGCCTTATATATTTAAATTATTGGGGTTTTGCTATTATTATATTTTTCAATTATTTTTATATGAGGTTGGTTGAGTCTCATAAAGTGGGTTACTAATGTGACATATTAGCTTGGGTTGATAAAACACTTTATTTTATTTTATTTTTTAATATTGAGTTATCTTGGAACTCAACTTTGTGAGTTTTTTTTTACAAGTTTTTTTTTGTTATCGTTGTCACCTTTTCTTTTAGAATTTAATCTATTTACTCTCGTTATTTATTTTATTATATAATTAAATAACATTGATTTATTAAAAAACACACTTGCAAGCATTAATTTTTTATATTATAGAAAAATCGATATTACCTATCTAGTTATAATAATAATAACTTTCAATCTCCTTCTAAACAAGAAAAGAAGGTGAATATCGATCTTTCTTGTCTTTGTTTTAACCAAAAAGGAGCTAGCAAGTTCATTTCTTGAAGTACAAATTGGATTTTGCCAATATATCATCAACACCATGCTAGCTGAACATCAAGTTTCATGAAATTTTCAACAAATTGCTATGTTCCCACACATTTGGAATACTTTTTAAACGGGAAAAGCACCAAAACAGTCCACCTTGGAACATTACCTATGGGCATGTTTGGACCACGTTTTTTTAAATTTTTAAATTTATTTTTTATTAAAAAATATATTATTATTTTTAAATGTTTTTGATGTGCTAATATCAAAAATAATTTTTTAAAAATAAAAATAAATATTATTTTAATATATTTTTAAATAAAAAATACTTTAAATGTCCTGATATGTAGTTTTTTAACCAAATTTATTAAATACTGCCAGCCACATGAATTCTTCGGAGTATAAATTTATAAGTTTGAGGAGTCATACGCGTTAATTTAAATTTTGATTAAGATTTTAAGATTTAAAAAAGTACTTAAAAAATATTAGGTTTTTAAAAAGAATTTCAATGAAATTTTAACGGTTTATAAATTGACTGCAAAGTTATTTAAATATAATTAGATTAATTTCCATCCATTTTTTATTTTAACTCAACCTAAGTCATATATTGAGCTCCAAATCAATCCATAAGGCAAATTAAACCAATATTATAATAACACTGCAATGACTACATTTTATAAGACAAAGACATGCGGTATTTCAGTTTTCTTGATGAATGCCAAGGGGAAGCTTACAGCGTAACTAAAAAATGGGGTCTTAACAATCTAGTTGGTGGCCAAGTGGTAAGAGTTTGGGACTAAGAGGTTTGCTCTCTCTGTGGTCTCAGGTTCGAGCCCCGTGGTTGCTCATATGATGGCCACTAGAAGCTTACATGGTCGTTAACTTCAGGGCCCGTGGGATTAGTCGAGGTGCGCGCAAGCTGGCCCGAACACCCACATTAAACTAAAAAAAAAAAAAATAGGGTCTTAGATCTGCATATTTAACATTCACAGCAAATAAATAAGAGTGAAGTGTAAAATGGGCGAGTTCAAATTAGTCACCAAACAATATCCAAATCTCAATCAAGTCCTCTAAAAAAAAATCTCATTTGGGTCTCCAAAATTCTCAAGAAAACGTGAGTTTTCCATCCTTATTTGAGAGTTTTCTACATAGTTGAGGGACTTATTTGAGGTTTGCCATAGAATTTTACTGTGGAGTTGTGTTTTTTCTTCTTCTATTTTAAGCAATTTCTAGGATTTCTCAAAGTCTTCAAATTTCTCTAATAACTAACAACTAATTCCTAGCTTATTTATTAGCAAAATCCAGTCCAAAACACAACAATTGAAACTCCCAAAAAGAAAAGAGATGCAAAAAATGTATAGAAAAACCTCAATCTATATTCACCATGTACTCTATACTTACGTTTCTATACTTAACAATTTGAACCTAAAATACCATAAAACCCCACAAGAATCACCAAACTTTGAAGCCCATTACATCAATGGCCACCTTGATGACCATGTCTTCTTCTAGTAACTCTAATGTAGCAAAAAACAGCAGCAAAAATGGCAGTAACAAGACCACCGAGGATAACACCACCACCAGCAACAGACTTATCACATGAATGATGCTTTCCTAGCCTTCTAATCCCAGGAGCTTCAGCTTCTCCTGACTCTGTCTCTGCCTGCATAGGACTTGATGCGGGCTTCCCTCCTTCTTCAACTCCTTTCGGCTTCACTCCATTTTGAACTTCAGATTTATCATCAGCCATGGCTTGAAGTACCAAGATCCCAACAAAAATCAAGAAAAAGAAACCAAACCTAGCCATACTTCACCGCCCAAAAAAATGATATATTTAGTTAGCTAGAGACTAGAGTGGCAAGACAAGAACAAGAACTTGGTTGATGTGTTCAGGGGCTCAAAACATGAGTAACTTGGGGCACATGGATGATAATGAGCAACTGAGCAAGAATCGTGGCCTTTATATATGGGGAGATTTTTGTCTGGTACTGTGCGTGTGTGTGGCTTGAAACAGCTAAGGAGGTCTAGCTTTGTGGGGTTGGGGACCTTGTGAAAGCAAGAGAAGTTTTTTTATATATATATAGTCTCAAAACCCGGGAGCCCCCTTTTTTTTTTCCAAAAAATGAATCAAAAAGATATAGTATTGAAAAATAATTTTTCAATATCACCACTTAGAATTTCCCTCCTGGTTGTATTTTTTTATTTTTTTAAAATAAACTTCAAAAAATAAGTAAT
>Ga0307511_10004621_pt1 | contig 14050 bp, 20 predicted proteins | sample 13_EM_MG_FD_200266 | JGI IMG/M metagenome (GOLD analysis project Ga0307511, IMG submission 200266) | Populus trichocarpa ectomycorrhiza microbial communities from riparian zone in the Pacific Northwest, United States - 13_EM | ecosystem: Host-associated > Plants > Roots > Unclassified | place...
AATCTGAGGAGAGGTCAGACAGTAACAGTCCAAGTGTTTGTTGATGAGCGATTTTGACTATCTTAGAGGCAGAACTGGGTTCTCCTTAAATCATAGAACCTGTAGCCTCATGTCTTAGCTTTCCAATGACACAAATTTTGCTTGAATCGGAGTTCTATAACTCTAAATATAGTTAAAAATCTGAGGAGAGATCAGACATTAACAGTTCAAAAACGAGGCAGTAACAATTGGACAGTGACAATCCAAATATAAAGAAAGGAATGATAACTAGGATTGGACAAAGAACGACAATAATAATGAGTGAAATGAGAAAAACATAGCGTACTAAGAAATGACTGAAAGAAAGACTTATTGGTTGTTGATATGGTTATTATAAAACATATCCTCGAGTGAGGAAAACTTATGAGATAAATCTGTGATTTGCAGGAGGGACCATAGGCGTGGTACAACAGCAGCAGCAGGGGAGCACGAGTAGAGCTTCTATTGCAGGTAGGTGAATCACACCTTTACCTTCTACGTAAATTCAATGTTTTAATAGATATTACTAATGTGAAATGTGAATTACCGAATGTATGTGTACTCAAGGGGAAAGGTTGTTGTGTGAATTGCTAAGTGATGAAATTATCACTAACAAATGAAATGTGAGAAATGTGATTTGAGGTGTAAACTAGCATACATTTAGTGTATGTTAGGGTCCCGGGTAAGGGGATCGCCATGTTTGGATAGCATACATTTAGTGTATGTTAGGATCCCGGGTAAGGGGATCACCCTGCATCGACTCCTATGGGATGATGATGATGATACAAGTGAAAGGGGTATCGGAAATGGGTTAAACGAAGATAATCATGTTTGATCTTATAAAGTCTGGAATGGAGGTTAATAATGAAAGAGGGAACAATTATTAATAGTTTGAATAAGGAAGAGATTCTAATGAAAACCAGAAAGGAGAAGGGAACAAAATATGAATGCATGTTACCCTTTTAAAATTGCTTGATATTCGTGTTATTTTTTTTTATGTGATAGTCACCTTTCAATAATATGTATTTTGTTTCATGAACATCACATGCATGACAAGAGTAGATCCTAGCTTATGTTTCCCTTCTTGTAATTTAGGTTATAGAGGGTATACCCTTATATTTTGTAAACATGAAAATGTTTGTATAACTTAATTTATATAATTAATGTTTAAACTTGATTGAATGAACTTAATCTCTGTAGTTCATGTAACCATCTTTCATGTCTAAGTATTTACTTTTATTTTCATCCCTAATTATATTTTGTTATATAATGTATATCATGAATATCGTGGGTAATAGGTGTGAGAATATTGTGGAAATTGAAAACCAAGACGATTGGGTCGGGATTAAGTTATGAAATGCGAGTTATTAGAAGTGTAAACAGGCTACATATCAATAACTTGGGACCTTCCGGTATAGGGGGGACTCCGTCGAAATTTCGGTAAATTTTAATATGAAAACCATGAATATATATATATATAAGAAAAAAAAATTCTTTGTTTTCGGTTGACATGAGAGTGTTGTTTTTTATCTCCAAGTAGGGGATGTTACAGTAGATCCTTCATAATACTCATACTACCATTCATCAGCAACCCAAATTCATAATAGCCCAATCGACATCTCATATTCGGTTTAGTATTCATCACAACAGAATAATATATCCACCTCAAATGGGTCATTTTAGAATACTAACATTTTCATCATTGTTTCAACATTCATCAAGAACTCGATCGACATTTCATAGTCGTTTCAACAATCATCAAGAATTCAATCAAACACTTAATCATCATTTCATCATTCAATAAGGATTTAATAAAATATCATCACAAGTAAATCATTTCAAAACATAAACATCATACGAGAAAAAGGTGGAAACCACCTACCTGCTCCACTTGTGGGTTGTCCTTGTCCTGGCGATGGTTCGATCCCGGCCACACCACCTAAGACATCAATGGCCACAAATCAGTACATTTGCATCTTTAAATCACATTCATCACCATACTTATTTTAAGAGTCCATATGTTCACATTCAAGTGTTCCACATTTACACCATCATACAATGAAATTATTACAAGCATTTGAGTCATTTCTGCCCGGGGGGTCTATTGTAGAAAATCGGCAGCAAATGCAGGCCACACAATTCAGCAGCAAAAACTGATTCGCTGTAGGCCATATAGTTTGGCAGTGAAACTAGTTCGCTGGAGGCCGCACACATCGGCAGTGAAAATTGGTTCGTTGTCGGCCACACAATTCGGCAACGAAAATTGTTTCGTTTCAGGCACCACAATTTCGGTAGCAAATGCCACTTCGCTGCAGCCAACACACTTTTAGTAGCGAATACTAATTCGCTGCAGGTAACTCGATTTCGGCAGCGAATCACACTTCTGCTGGAGACAACACAATTTCGGCTACGAACGTAGATTCGCTGCAGACAACACAACTTCGGCAGCAAAACTGATTCGCTGCTGGCCACACAATTCATTAGTAAAAACTGATTTGTTGTAGGCCGTATAATTCGGCAGCGAAAACTGGTTCATTGCAGGCCACACACTTCGATAGTGAATACTAATTCGTTGCAGGCAACTCGATTTCGGTAGCGAATCACACTTCTGCTGTGGACAACACAATTCGGTAGAGAACACCTTATTCGCTACCGACAACACAAATTCGGCAGCGAACACTTGAATCGCTGCGGAATACACAATTCAGCAGCGAGAACCTGATTCGCTGCGGACAACACAAATTCAGCAGCGAACACCTAATTCGCTACGGACAACACAAATTCAGACAACACAAATTCGACAGTGAACACCTGATTCGCTGCGGACAACACAATTCGGTAACGAACACTAGTTCGTTGCAGACAACATAACTTCGGCAGCGAACGTTGATTTGCTGCAGACAACACAGTTTGCGGCAGCGAACACTAGTTTGCTGCGGACAACACAAGTTCATTTAGCAAGGTTTTTCTTAATTCATTCATTTCATGTTTTCACTTACATTATGGTAATACATCAACACAACCACTAGCAATTCCATAATTCACAAGTGTTCATTTTTTGTCACGAACTTAATTCCCTTAAGGTGTTCGTCACGACGAATTCTCTCATTGTTCCCTCAATCCTTATGGCTAGACATTACTACCCATTACACTTAGCTACACATGCAAATCATCATATTTCTCATAAGTATAATCTCAATCACAATTCACAATTCATTCTCTTGATTCACAATTACACATGTTCGTTCATTAAACAAACAAAATCGAAGCATTATATGGTGTCGTCCCTGTTTCTGCTGCAGCATGCTTTCATGGTTCATTAATAACACAATTTGCACTTAACATCATTCCACCACCTTTCCATATAATTTCATCAATCAAATATGTAGAATTTACATCATCAACACAAGTATGATTCTGTCGTAGCTAATTCGGGAGAAGGAATTCTTGCTCAAAACCCTTCAGAAGTCCCTCTCTTGGGAGCACCTGCCAAGAGTAGTTAAAGAAGTCACACCCAGAGGAAACGTGCTGGTAGTTGAAGGGCTTCCCCTTCTCCTGCAACCCCATGATCATCTACAGTTGGAATATCAAGGGTTTAAATAATCCCCTGAAACAGCATGAGGTTGTTGGCCTCATGAAGAAATACAAGATGGATGTTTGTGGTTTACTTGAAACCAAATTGATTCCCTCTAGAGATGCCAGTATGCACAGGTTTTGGCTCAGACAATGGAAATATGTTACTAATGCAGATGCAACTAATACTGTTAGAATTGTTGTTTTTTGGAATCCATCTACAGTCACAGTTGATTTATGATTAGTACTTAAAAGTGCATTTTTATCAAGGTTTTATATCATCATTTTGCACTTGAAGTATCAATAACTCCTTAACTAGAGCATATTTTATAATAAAAAGTCTGATAATATAAGATACCTTTAATTTATAATAAATGTTCATTTTATCAAATGATTGATTGATGAGTTTAACTACTGAAATTGAGAAGACAAAGAGAGGGCTAAGCTTAGAAAAGAGATGTTGGTTGAATTCAAATTGGAACACCATTTGGTTATTGGATCATAACTGGAGCTGTAGAACTTGGATTTAGGTCTGGTTTATATGTATGGAAAGCTAAGACATAGGCCTAAAACTTTCATGAAGAGTCCAAGATTTAAAATTGCCATTTTCGAGTTCAAATGGTAGCAACAACGAAGAAGTTAGAATCTGTCCTGCAGCCCAGACACTGTTCAGTGTTCAACCCATATCTCGAGTTCTAGAAGTCCAAATACGCCGATTCTTATTTTGTTGGAAATCTGAGACAATTTTCCAGAACTTTCATGAAGACTATTTGTTCAAATTCTGATGTTAGCAATGACGTTTTGTTCAGATTTATGTTGTATAACCCTTGGTATAACAAATACTTGGCACTTTCATAACCAACTATATGGTATAACAAATACTTGGCTCTAGGTTGACCTGCTTTGTGATGCTATTATTTGTTGTTCTGGTGTTTTATGCTGCCTTGGTGGCTTTGTGTTTTTTTGGTTTAGCAAGCTCCTGTTAGCATTTGCTTTCCAGTATTGTTGCTGGTTTTGCTTTTGTTTCTGGATAGCTTAGATAGCTAGTTTGTTTCAGGGAGTATGTTCCCATCTATTCAAGGGAGTTTGTTCCCTTTTTGTATATGCATGTACATATGACTTGCTGGTTCCCAGCTATGTTTTTTTATCTATATAATTTCTTACATTTGATCAAAAAAAAAAAGAGCTCTCAGTAAGAAAGAGCTCTCAGTCAAGTCAAGAGAGAGAAGCTCCCGGTGTAGTGAGAGAAGTGGTCTTTACAACGTCTGTGCTCTTCCCTCTTCGTGCACTATTCTTCTTCTCTTGCCTGCCTCTGCTCCTCAGTGTTCTCTCCTTGGTCAATATGACAAAATCCAAGGTTAAATCCTCAAATCTTCGTTCCACCCAGGGCGATTTTCAGCTTCAAACTAAACGCCATGTGTCTTTGCCCACGCCTAGGGTTCAGTCCAGGAGTTGCTCTCCGGTTCAACATGGTTGTATTTCTCCATCTTCGACATCCACTCCACCTAGAATGAAGGTTGCATTTGCTGATTTCGCTGATTTCTCCAGTGCAGTTAGGGTTTCCTCCAAACGCAAGAACAGAACCATGCAAAAGACGGCTCCTTTGGCAGTTCTAGGGCAAGCCCCTCGCCTACAGTATGTCCAGCTGGGTTTAACCCTAGTGGTTCTCATCAGGGCTCCGGTGGTCTCACCTGCACCCCGACTATTGTTCCTCCCCCTCAATCATCCTCTGTCAGGATCCATCCTTCAGCAATTCCTTTTGCTATATCTCCCTTCCCTGTTGGTAGCCCTACTCTTGCATCACTGGTGACGGATATGTCTCAACCTGGTTGTAGCAGAGGTGCTCCCGCATACATACCACCAGGTACCTCAAATTCACAATCTCCTGCTCTTGTTCACTTTCCAGAATATGCATCCTCTGCCTCATGTCATCTTCAGGAAACTAATGTTAGTGCATTAGGTGTTAAGTGGAAGTTGTGCTTGATTGGCTATGTGGTTGGGAAATTCCCAGGTTATGCTTCACTATTATCATATATTAATCGAACCTGGCAACATAAAGCTCATTTCACAATGCATGATTCAGGTTGGTTGATCTTTGCATTCTCATCAGAATTAGAGATGTTAGATGTCTTAGGTGCGGGTCCATATGTTGTGTTTGGTAGGCCTCTTATCCTGAAAATAATGCCTGATTTTTTATGATTTTCAATCTCCTAATATGACCACAATGCCTACATGAGTGAGGTTCCCTAATCTGCCATTAAGATGTTGGAATCATATTTGCTTATCCAAAATTGCAAGCATGATTGGGAAACCAATCCATTGTGATGACCCTACTGCTCAAACGACCCGACTCTCATATGCTAGAGTTCTTGTTGAAGTCGACCTGCTCTCCAACTTGACATCATCTATCAATGTGATTCTGCCCAATGGCACCACTTTGCCACAACAGATTGTGTATGAATCACTTCCACGCTTCTGCAAGCAGTGTAAGATTCTGAGACATTCAACCCTCACTTGCACCAAAGGACTTAAGCCTAGAAGTAAGAAGAGGCCTCATGAATCTCCTGTTTGTTCAACTAGTTCTAGCCCCTCTGCAGAGACAACTACAGTTGAGAAGCAGGAACCATATTGTGCAGGCCCGTCTACTGATCCCCAAGTGGATCCAATGTCCACTGAAGCTGCTACCGTTGGTGCTCTGAGGCCTCAGCCTCCTGGTTACAAGAGTCCAAAGCTACTACATCTGAGCGCTCTAGCTCCAACCCTCCAATACACCATTCTGAAGCTGGGGTCACTGCAGTTGTAGCCCCTTCCATGAGGCAATATCTCACTAGAAGCAAAGCAGCTGCCATCCCTTGTTTGGGGTTACAAAGGAAGTCCAAGGCTCCTGCTGTTGATTTCCAGTCACTACATAGCTCAAATGACTCTGCTCCATCATCCACTTTCTGATGGTTTCTCATTAGCTATCTTGTAGTACTTGTTTCATTTTGTAGACTTGCTGGTCTTGGGCATTATTTTGTGCAGGCCCCCTGCCTCTAGGGCAAGTTTTTGGTTTGGTGCAATTTTTGTTGCCTGTTTCCTGTTGCCGTTCAGCTGCCAGTTTAATCTTGTGCAGTCTTCTTTGTTAGTGGCGTCTTATCATGATGTTGTTGTTGCTAGTGTTGTTTCTGGTTTAGATTCAGAGCAGTTCTGTTTTGGTGATTTTCCTGTTGTAGCTTGGATGGCAGTTTGCTTTGTGTAGTTCTTTCTATTTGTGCTTGTTTTGTGCCTGCAGTTGCTGTTGCTGGTTGTTTAGTTTCTGTAAATGCCCCTCTTGTTGGCATTTTAGGTTCCTTTCCAGTATCAAGTGTTACTGGATGTTATTGGTGTGTCTGGTTGGTGCCTGCTGTTGCTGGTTTGCTTCTGGCCAGTCTCTGTTTGATGTTGCATTTTTGGGTGGTCTGCTTTGCTGTTTGGTTAGAGCCTCTGTTGGTGTTTGTTGGCATTTTGGGTTCTTCTCTAGTAATTAAATGATTATGGATGCAGATTGCTTCTGGTTTTACCCGCTGTGAAGGCTTTTGCCTGCTGGTTAGGTTTGCTAGCTAGCTTATGTTTTTATTTCAGGGAGTTTGTTCCCTTTTATCAAGGGAGTTTGTTCCCTTTCTCTAGTTTGTATATGCCTGTACAGTTGACTTGCTGGTCTCCAACTAAGTTTTATTTTGATCTATAAAATTTCTTACATTTGATAAAAAAAAAAAAAAGCTCTTAGTTAGTCAGTCAAAGAGAGAGAATCTAGAGAGAAATGCTCTCCTCCTCCATGGAGTGGATTCCCTCATGTTTGCTGGCAGCTCTTGCTGTTTGAATTTTCCCTTGGCTTTCTTTGTCTTCCTTGTTCTGCTCTCCTCCTCTTCTCCGTTTCCCGTTTCCCACTCCTCTGATTTTCAACCCGTCCCTGTTTCCCCCTCTTTTCTTTTTTGCCACCCGTTCCTCTTTTCAAATGGCAAAGAACAAAAAAAAAGACCACTTCTATAGTAGCTTATAGACAAGACGTTTTGCATGCTGCTATTGCTGTCCCCAATGATCATGATCATGATGGTGATGGTTCGGTGGTTCTTGCCCTCACGGTTGTTCCTGGTACCAAACCCGATGTTATTCCTTGTGAACCCTGCACAAATCTTCCCCCCATGCCTTCATCTCAACCTAGCAATGTATGTCTTAGTGATCTCCAACCTGCTTCTGTGATGGTGGTTGCTTCTGGCTCTACGTCCTTGGATGAGGTCCGAGTGGAAGATTTTTCTGTTGATTCAGATGAAGAGATCCTGGAAAAGGATCAACTGGATTTTAATTTTACAGATGAAGAGTGTGATGACTCCCCAAATCTTCTACTTTGCTCCCTGCTGTGAAAGTGTATTCCCCCTTCCTTCTGGAGGTCGAGTGCCTAACACTACCACTGTAGCAGGTAACCCTATCTTCACTCTTGGCAATAGCAAATGGAGGGGCATTTTCTTTTCAAATAGATCTACTGTCTCCTGTACCAAACTTCAAAATTTCTCACTTAATCCTCTCACTAAAACTTGTGTCATCTTCCCTGAGGACATTCAACCAAAGTTTGAAGTTTGGAACTTTTGTGTCGTGGGATATGTCTTTGGCAAAAGCCTTGGTTATAGGGTTCTGAATAGTATTATCTCTAATGTCTGGAAATGTGAGGTCACCCTTACCATTCATGACTTTGGGTGGCTGGTATACAGATTTAAAATAGAGGAGGACAAGCTTACGGTTCTTCGTGGAGGGCCTTACCTTGTGTATGGAAGGCCCCTCATTCTGCGGCCTATGATAAATTTTTTTGACTTTTCCAGTGAGGAAATGTCACGGGTCCCGATTTGGGTAAAGTTTCCAAACCTTCCTTTATGCTGCTGGTCACCCGTTTGTCTATCAAAGATTGTCAGTGTTCTTGGGAAGCCTATTCAATGTGACCAGCTTACCTCAAATCTTTCTCGTATGTCATATGCATGTGTGTTGGTTGAAATAGATCTTCTTGAGGAACTTCGACACTCAGTTGAGGTCTCTCTGCCAGAGGGTCCTACTTTGCATCAAAAGGTTGTTTATGAAACTCTACTGAGGTTCTATAATTTCTGCCATGTTCTTGGTCATTCACGCCTCCTCTGCCCCAAAGCTACTGCTAATACCAACAAGGTGCCTAGCAGTCAGCCCCAGGCTCAGGCTGTGCAAGCAGATAAAAAGAGCGTTTTTAGCAGATTGGGACCATAACTTCAACACCAGGGGTCTCTTCCTCCTATATTTTCATAGGTGCAAGGTCAGCCTTCTCGTGATCAGGTCATTCCACTAGCTTCTAGGGTGGATATAGTGCCAATAGCTGATAATGTTGTCCTTGAAGTTTGGGTTTCTGTGGAGTCTAGGCGTAAGGCCGGCAAGCAGTCTTGTTGCAATCCAAAGGGGAAGGAGGTGATTATAGTAGAGCCAATGTCTGTTGTCAACACTTGTGAAACGCCTTCCCCCCCCAATATGTGCAGGAGAGGTGCGACACACCTCTCCTTCCAGAACTGAATTATTGGTGGCTAATCCTTGTGCTGGAGAGGTTCAGAGAACTGACTTATTGGTAGCTCATACTGGAGACAGTGTTCCTGCTGGAAACTCTGAAAGTGTTCCTCTCTTAGGGGTGTCTACCAAGAGTGGAGTCAGAACTCGTAGCCAGAAACAACGTAGTCATAGTGGACGGGTTTCCCCTTCCCTTGCACTCCCATGAATATATACAGCTGGAATATCAGGGGACTCAATAATCCCCTGAAACAATATAAGGTTGTTAGCCTCATGAAGAAGCATAAGATGGATATGTGTGGTTTACTTGAAACCAAATTGACTTCCTCCAGAGTTGCTTGTATGCATAGACTTCGGCTCAGGTACTGGCAGTACCTTACAAATGCGGATGCAACAAGTACTGCTAGAATTGTGGTTTTTTGGAATCTAGCTACGGTCAAGGTTAATCTGATTGCATCCTTTGAGCAGGCTCTTAATTTTTTTGTTAGTAGTTTGATCTCTCAGTTTAGCTTCATGATTACTTTTGTATATGGTTTTAATACTATTTCTGCTAGACGATCTTTGTGGGGGGATTTAAGGCGATGGAATTCTAGTTACCCTTGGATGGTTCTTGGTGACTTTAATTCTGTACTTTCCTCAGCAGATAAACACAATGGTAAGGCTGTTTCTTCCTATGAAATCTCTGACTTTTAAGAATGTTGTTTCGATCTTGGCCTCCAATATGTCAACTTTACTGGCTGCCATTATAGTTGGACAAATGGTTCTGTTTGGAGCAAGCTTGATCGGGTTTTGGTTAATCCTTCATGGTCTTCTTTGCAGCGCCTCACTCATGTTCACTTTGGCCCTTCAGGTGCATTCACAGATCATTCTCATGCAGAAGTTCGTCTGGATCCATATGTGTAGGGTAGAAAAAATTTAAATTCTTTAACATGTGGGCTTCACATGATCAAATATTGGAGGTGGTCTCTTCTCATTGGTTCTCTCCTGTATGTGGCACTCCTATGTACATTTTCTGTCGCAGGCTTCAACTCCTGAAAGGACATTTGAAGGAGCTCAATCGTCTCCATTTTAGTCATATATCAGAACGAGTATTGTGGCTTGAATCTGAGTTGGAGCATCATCAATCTGTATTACAACAAAACAGGGATAATCAACTCTTATTTGCACAAGATAGGCTTCTTCGATCCAAATTGTATACTCTGAAGTTTGCGGAAAAATAGTTCTTCAGTCAAAAGATCAAATGCAACTTTCTTAAGCATAGTGACAAAGGCTCAAAGTTCTTCCATGCTCTCATGGGTCAGAACCATAGGAGGAACTTCATTCCAGCCATTATGTGCAGACATGGCAGTCTTAGCAATTCCTTAAAGGAAGTGGGCGATGAATTTGTGGCTTATTACCAGCAGTTACTTGGCACATCCAAGACCACCATTCCCCTTGACAGTGCAGTTATTCACTGTGGCCCGTGTCTTCCATCTAGTTCACATGGCCCTCTCCTTTCTCCAGTTTCTCATGAGGATATACGAAAGGCAATCTTTAGCATTGGCAATGACAAAGCTCCAAGCCCTGATGGCCACTCCTCCTTTTTCTACAAGCAAGTCTGGTCTGTTGTGGGAGGGGATTTATGTGTGGCTGTTCAGGATTTCTTCCATTATGGCAGACTTCTTAAACAGGTAACCATTCAAGTATTGCTTTGGTCCCCAAATCAGTGAATGTTTCTTCTCCATCTGATTTCAGGCCAATTTCATGCTGTAATGTTATTTACAAAGATTTTAGCTGGTCGCCTTGCTCAAGCTTTAAAGGACATTGCCAGCCCCATGCATAATGCATTTTTAGGTGGCAGGTTTATGAGTGACAACATTAATCTTGTCCAGGAGCTTCTTCGTCAATATGGTAGGAAGCGTTCGTCACCCCACTATTTGCTGAAAGTTGATTTTAAAAAGGCTTTTGACTCTGTCTAGTGGGAATTCTTGGAAAACCTCCTTTGCCACCTTGGCTTTCCAGCTAAATTTGTTCCTTTTGTTATGCAATATGTATCTACTGCCTCTTTGACTATAGTAGTTAATGGTGATATTCATGGGTTCTTTTCGGGGAACAGTGGAGTTAGACAAGGAGACCCTTTGTCCCCATACCTTTTTATCTGCTGTATGGAATATTTCTCCAGAATGCTTAAGCTTGCTTCCCAGCAGGAGGGCTTTCGTTTCCATCCAAAGTGTGAGGTGTAAGGTACAGTCACCTTGCTTTTGTAGATGATGTTTTACTTCTCTCCCATGGTGACTCCTCTTCAATTCATTGTATTCTCCAACAGCTCACACTCTTTGGCCAGACTTCTGGTTTGGACATAAACTTGCAGAAATCATCCATGTTCTTTGGGGGAGTAGGCAATGTTCAAAAGCAATCTATTCTCACTGCTTCTGGCTTCAGAGAAGGAAGGTTTCCTTTCACATATCTTAGGGTCCCTCTGAGTCCCCATAGGTTGCTAGCCAGCCAGTTCTCGCCGCTTCTGCAGGATTTGACATCATCAGTCAAAGGATGGATTGGCAAACATCTTACATATGTTGGGCGTTTGGAGCTCCTCCGGTTTATTCTTTTTGGGAAAGTCCAATTTTGGTTAAATATTTTCCCCATCCTTGAAATTGTGGTGAGGAATATTATTAGCATCTGCAGAAACTTTCTATGGACTGGGGACGTCAGAAGAGGTACCTCAGCTTTGGTTGCCTGGAAGACTTTGTATGCCTAAGACAGAAGGCGGTCTTGGTTTATTTGATCTTAAAGCTCGTAACATAAGCTTTCTTGGCAAGCACCTATGGAATATTCATCTTAAAATAGATTCAATTTAGATTCGTTGAATCCACCATTTCTACTTGAGCAGTGGCACCATTTGGACTGTCCAAGCACATCACTCTTCTTCCCCACTGTGGAAAGCTATCATATATGTTAAGGACCTCATCTCTCAGCACTATAGGGACTCAAAAGCGAGTATAACTTTGATGAGTAACTGGTCTAATGATGCAGATTGTTTTCTGGCCCATGCATATGATTTCTTCAGACCGGTTGGTTCGGCAGTCTCATGGGGTCGAGTGGTTTGGGAACAGTGGTCTCTGCCTAAATACAGCTCCATCCTCTGGTTGGCTATCCTGGGAAAGCTTCGGACTCATGATAGGTTGAGGTTCATCCTTATTGATCCCACTTGTGTGTTCTGTAGGCATGAGGAGGAGTCACATGGTCATCTGTTTTTTGCTTGTGACTAGACATGTCGTTTGTGGGCTAAGATAAAATCATTAGCGCGGATTGGCAGGAACATGCTGACTTTGAATAGTGCTATTCGTGGGTTACACTCTCAGAGGAACAACATGGAGGCTCGAATGAGAAGAGTTTCCTTGGGCATCACGGTGTATCTCATTTGGGAGGAAAGAAACAAGCGGGTTTTTGATGGGAAGACTAGTGGGGTTGATACAGTTTTCAGGAGATTTCAAATCCTATTTTATATTGTCTTCCATTTTTATGAAAAAGGATCATTTCCTTCTGCGCGTAGGCTGATAGTTTCAGCATGGGTGGTCTGTGGTCTCTAATCTGTGCTGCAGGCATCCTCCCCCGTGTTTGTTCTTCATGGTTGTTCTTTTTCATGAGAATCACTATTACGTGAATGCATGGTGAACTTGGTCATGCATATTGTTTTTACGTGCTAGAATTTGCTGCTGGGCCCACCTTTTTTTTGTCTTCGGGTGGTTCGTGGACTCAAGTCTATGGTTGCTGGCACTATTATTCTGTGTAAATAAGGATGGGATTATTTATGTAGGTGGTTAGTGGTTGGCTTCCTCTTTATGCTCGGTTATCCTAGGCACTTGTAGTCTTTGGGTTCCTAAAATAACCGATGGTCTGTTACTTTGGGTTGTATTAATTCTTTTGTGCTTGCTGGGAACCTGTTCCTGCTAGCTTTGTTTTATACATGTGTATATTTGGATTGCTGGTTTCCAGCTAGTTCTTTTTTATCTATAAAATTTCTAACATTTTATTAAAAAAAAAAGAGCTCTCAGTTACGGTGGAGTTTAGACGAAAGACAAATACGCATATCCAAAGTACCTCCAAAGGAAAGGAGGTGATTATAGTTGAAGCTGTTAAGAGTCAAAATCATGTTACTCTTGCATATGCTGGTGTGGTTGTTTCCCCGGTCTATGCAGACATGGTTGTTGCTTCAGAATGTGCAGGTGATGTTTTGGAAGTTGCTCCTTCTAGCTTGGAGCCTCCCAATCTGGGGGAAGGCACTCTGGCCCCAAGGCTTTCAGAAATTCCTCCCTTGGGGGACCCAGTCATGACTAATGGGAAGCATCATACAAAGCGGACTAGTATTGGTAGTAGAAGGGCCTCCCCTTCTCCTGTATCCCCATGATCATTTGCAGTTGGAATATCAGGGGTTTAAATAATCCCCTGAAACAACATGAGGTGGTTGGCCTCATGAAAAAATACATAATGGATATTTATGGTTTGCTTGAAACTAAATTGCTTCCCTCTAGGGTAGCCACCCTGCACAAGTTTCTGCTTCGGGATTGGAAATATCTTTCCAATGCAGATGTAGCTTCTACTGCTCGTATTGTTGTTTTTTGGAATCCTTGCACAGTTTCTGGCGACCTGCTTGCTTCCTCTACTCAAGCTCTACATCTCTCTGTCCATAATTCTTGCGGAGTCCTAGAAGCAACATCCGACAATCCCTGGTCGGCATCATTTATGGTTGAGACTAGGACGGTATCTGATCGTCTTCGAGCCCCCAACTTTCATTCTTGATTAATGAAAACATCCTTGGCAAATGCTTTCGCAGTTGTTCGTCTTTCATAAATCCAAGAATTTCACCTCTGACTATGAAATACGAATGCCCCCGACTGTCCCTGTTAATCATATTCTGATCCCGAAGGCCAACACAATAGGATCGAAA
>Ga0307511_10004623_pt1 | contig 14046 bp, 18 predicted proteins | sample 13_EM_MG_FD_200266 | JGI IMG/M metagenome (GOLD analysis project Ga0307511, IMG submission 200266) | Populus trichocarpa ectomycorrhiza microbial communities from riparian zone in the Pacific Northwest, United States - 13_EM | ecosystem: Host-associated > Plants > Roots > Unclassified | place...
GTGGTCCCCCACCGTGGTACTAACTGAGCGGCACCCTGGTTAACTTCGCAGATCGGACGGGATGCGGTGCTTTCAAGGTCCTATGGCCGTGGATATCTTTTCACCTTTTCGGCACCTTATCTATCCTACTTTTCAGACCCCACCCTGGGGTTTCACCTCACGCTTCTCTTCGAGCGTGGTGTCCGACCGTACCGAACGCCTCACTCGGTCTCATTTTCTGTCGTCCACGAACCACACGTCTGGGTTCCCAGGGTGAGGTGAGGGCCCCCAATTGTGCTTTGGGTCGTCACTCGTCCGTAGATTCAAACTAATGATAGATTGGGACGACATAGACACGAGAGTTTCTTATGGAATTGGTACATGGACGAAATAATCTGATACCATCCATAGTAAAGGTTTCGTAAAATTAGGAATCCTGTGCCATCTACTTTCGAGGTGCCGTGGTACTCAGGGCACATCACACTCGTGTCTCGTCCCCCTTGTCTTTTGGAGCAATAAGTATCACCTTACCTGATCACCCATATTCACGCTGGCGGGGGCGGGGGAGGGGCGGCATCTGAGGGTGGAGGTGGAGGTGCACTGGTTGGGGGCTGTGGTGGATCGGAAGACGGCTGACCAGGCTGTTGTTGACCACCTTGTTGGAAGTACTGAGCGTACGCCTGCTCTTGCCACTCCTTGAACTCTGGTGAGTTCACGTCATACCCATATTGAGCCCTGCATTATGGGCATCGTCAGAAAAAGAAAATAACAGCCGTGAGACGAACACAAGCGTACCAGTATTGCGCATAAGCGGCCGGGTCCATCGCCCCTTGTGGTTGCTGCGGCGGGGCACCAGGCTGGGGCGGTGCCTCTCCTGGAGGAGGTGGGGGCGCATCGCCAGGGGGAGGAGGAGCTGCACCCGTATACGGATTCTGTGTCTGCCAGTAATCCCGGTCAGTTAGCAACAGGAGGAACCATACGAACCAAAAACGAATGAGAGGAACAACTCCGTCTAGAAGATAGGCGGAGGGGCGGAGAGTGAGGATTATGAGTAAAGTTATACATACGTAGGCACTGTAGGCGGCGTACTGGAGCTGTGCTTGATGGAGTTCCATTTGTTGTTGGTGGACGACTGCCTTGACCTTCCCGTGCTCGGCACGGACGACTTCTAGCAAGTCCTCAGTGAGAGCCTTCGCGCGTGTGACCTGTTGTTCATCTGGGCCGCTAGTGTCCCCTTGTGAGTTCGGGTTGGTAGCCACGATTAGAATACTTACGTGACGTGGATGTACATAGGCTCGTCAGCTTCTCTCCCCGTTTCCTGATCAACAAAACCAGAGCCAATGCCTTTGATCTGCACCCTCGTCTGTGTCTCTTGCTGGATGTATTTCACGAAAACACCCTGTAACCCGTGCGTCAGCAACGTACAACGTGCATCGGCAGTCCAGTCACTTACTGATGGTCCAACAACCTTTGCCCTAACGTTGAAATTTCGTATCGACTCGAGCCCGACGGGGAGTTTCTCTTCGGGCCATTTGCGCTGTGATATGCGTGAGCGTCTCGACATCGAAGATAGAGGACGCAATCCCGTACCCTTTCCCGCTGTCGATCCTTTTTGTCCTCTACGAGAGACCCCAGATCCGTGTCAATAAGTTCCCTGACCTTGCCAATCGCATTTTGTAGAATCTCCTGCGTGTTTGCGGCAATGTGGAGGTACAGGGGTGGGTCCCTGTCCGTAGCTTTCGAGCGATCAGGATACCACGTTCCTTTCGTGCTCACGGACGCCCCGGTCTCTTCGTGAATCTCAAAACAAAAAACAAAGAAAACAGATGAGCCTCCGGAATTGAAAGAAATGAACAGAAACGCGGTTTGTGCGTACCTGTTGTTGAGTAGACCCCCTCGTCAGCAGGTATCGGTTCCTCAAGTCGTTAATGTCGATATCGTGCGTGAACTCTCCGTCGTATGGATCCTTCCCCCCACCGCCAGTACCGCCGTTGGCGAATTGTGCAGCGATTTTTGCGGCAATAGCAGCCGCAGTGGCAGCCGCCTCCGAGGCACTCTTGGCATCCTCTGTTTTTGTCGCTTTCGAAGGCTGTTCGGAGTCAAGTTCGGGCGCGGCTTGGTCCCACTTTCGTTTCGAGGACATTTTGTGCGAGATGTGAAGATTTCGGGGGTTCGAGGGCTGTGAAGAGTGGGGAAGAAGCGAGAAGGGGTTCAACCACTGACGAAGTGCCAGACCAAGGTGAATCCGTCACGTGAGATCGGAAAGCCTCCGACTGGTCCTGGTTTCAATTCACGCTGATTGGCTAAGTTCCGCAAGTTTGCATGGGCAAAACGATTGGTGTATTCTACAGACGAGCTGATACTGACCGAGCCGCCAACAGAGCTATGACTACATGAAAACAAGGAGCGAAGAGTAGGTACACAAAAAGTCGAGAACATAAAACAGACGAAAACATTGGAAAAACAGGACTGCGGTCAGAGGTGGAAGGGGGACGTTGGAAACACCCTCGGATGTTTGGAGTGACAATTCGTGAGACGGATGAGGATTCGTAGTAGGGGGGTGAGAGGGTGTTGGGAAAAGAAAAGAAAAAAAGGAGTGGGAGGCCGTTGCAAAACTACTCTTCAATCAATGTCATCAAATCCTCCTCCGACTCTTGGTCCCACCGGACTCTGTGTGCAACCTTCCTGAACAGCGGGGCGACATTACCACCGACATCGGAGCAAGAGTGGAAGTTGAGGTTCTTGATACGCTGGTCCCCGTCGCTTCGCTTCTGTAAGGATTCCAAGAGGGCAGTATACAATCGAACCTGCTGGGAAGTCCTGTGCGTGAAGGACACCCCGGAGAACGTCAACGATTTCAATTGCTTGGCCACGAATGAAGGGGTGTTCTCGGTGAGAGACCCGAGAACGTGCGAAAGGTCGACAGCGCCGGCGAAGTAGACATCGAGAACACGGACTTCCGACATCTGGTTAAGAACGCGAGTCCAAGCGTCCGCACTGATGGGGAACTTGCTGCGAACGTCTAGCCGCCTGGTGGGTGTGCTTGGAATTGCGTCGAAGATGATTGGGCAAATGGTTGAGGTGCGGGTCTCGAAGAATTCCGCGATTTTGGGATACATCCCCAGAGACACAACACACTTGGATTGCCCATTGGAGATGATGTGGACTTTGACAGACAATTCGTTCACTCCAGCATCCACGCGGACGCTAAGGAAGGAAGAGTCGCCGACGGTATGTCTTCGCGCAAAATCGTTCTTGACGAAATCCAGAAGGACTTGGACTTCCGAAACACTTTCGACGTCGGTGCAGTGAATCTCGAGATCGACGAAAGACGAAGGGGTGATGTGGGAAACGATTGTGGTACAGTCATAGGCTGTACCGAAGAGTTGAAGTGTCGCAAGGTTAGGGAGGGAAATGGACGGGAGTAGTTCAGCCGGAGCGTTGTTCAAAGGAATGGGTTGTTCAAAGATGGTTCGATCAACGAGGTGTAGGTGCTCCAGGCAAGGCATGTTTCTGAGTGTGGTTAATACTTGAGAGACTGATGGTCTGGGAGAGGTAGAGTTTCCACTGTGACTAGAAATCGATGTCTGTAAGTATATGTACTTGGGGGGTCTCGGGAACCAACTCACTGAATGGATAAATGGGTCAGGGAGGGGAAGATGGAAGCCGGCCACTCCAGGCGGACGTTCTGGAGTTGTAACCTAGTCAAAGCTGGCGCCTCGGAATCAAAGACGGTAGGGGGCAGGGTGTCCTCGACAAGGGTGTCAGAAACCTCAAGCACGAGAGACTCCAAAACCGGAGCATGGATAGGGGAGTTGAGAACCTGGAGGACATTGGGTCCCAGTTGCCCCTCCTTCGCACGCAGGTGGAGTTCGCGGTAACGGTATGAGGGATCGGTAAGGGCATTGGGAAGCTCGGCCAAGGAACCAATGAAGGACTGCCGGACGGCAAGAGGGGCCCCCTTTGAACGGTCAATGAACACCCTGGTACGATCTGGTTTGGTCATGTCGATCTTTCCCCAGAGACGACCGTGCTGGAGAGCGACGTTGCGCCAAAGGTGACAGACATGGGCGACGGAGATCCACTTGAAGTCGACCTTGAAACGGTCCTGAGCCTGAAGCTGCTCGGCCAACACGAGGAAGACTTCGGATAGGACCTCAGGGGGCAAGCGTGAGACGGGACAAAGCGAGTTCTTGCGCGACTTGAGAGAACAGATACAATCGTTCAAGCGCCGGATCTCGCTGTCGATGTCAACTTGGGCAGCTTTTATGGCGTCAGGCTGGCTGAACGCTGTGACGGTGTGATGAATGCGGAGGAGTTGTTCCATTTATCTGGGAGGTGGTCAGACGAGTGGGCGCGGAGGGGTAGAGGACGGGGATGCGAGACTCACGATGGCTGGTGTGAATGGGGGGGAGGACAGTTCGGTCAACGAACGGACAAGAGGGCTTATAAACGAACAGGGGCACTGCAGGACATATGTCAATTTGGCGGATAGGTCACCGGATCTTTTAGCTCGACACCTGAGATCAAATTCGTGCCATCCACCTCCCATCTCCTAACGCTCGTCCATCCGTTGCTTTCCCAACGAAGCAGCCAAGCAGATGCTCTCTAATCATGGACAAGCCTGCTGATCAGTGGAACTCGATTCGCCCCTGGATTCCTCGTTTCGCTCTCTCCGTCAATCAGGTCTCTTCCGTCTCCGCCACCTTCACGCTCAAATCTGCCCTCACCGTGCAACCGCTTGATCCGGCCTTCGAATCTCTTCTCGAAAACGAGGAAAAAGAGCCCCCGTTCCCTTCCACGAAGCATCCGGTCTCCGCTGCGGTGGGTGCTCGCGCAGTGTCGGACGCGCTCGCACAAGGCTTGTCCGTAAAAGTAAATTCTTCCCCTTGGCAGCGAGTTCTGCTACGGGTCGACGAGGAAACCGACGAAGCTATTATTATCGTCTTCGGGTTGATGCCGGGCAGGCAATACGATGTCGAGCTGGGCGTGTCCCACCGTCATGAATCCCTTTGCAACCAGATCACAACAGATGATGCTCGTCAGTGTTCCCCCCGCTCATCCTCCCATCAGGCTAAGTTCCGCGACTCATTGCACGGCGTTCTATCCAGCTCCCGATCAGACGGATCCCAATTTCATCGGCCACGATCAATTCAACGCGAGCGGAACTAACCTCGCGCCTCATGTCGTCGTGTCAACCTCAAACGCCACTACGGACATTCCGCGCGCCCTGGCTTCACCTCCAGACTCTACTCCACCCTCATCTCCAGCTTCTTCTCCCACACTATCTGCGTCCACTTCAGGAGACGCCCCTTCCTCCGCGTCAACCCAATCAGTCACCCTCGAAGACAGGATCCAGCAGCTGAACCAAACCCTCTCACATCTTCAGTCCGAACGCGACCAATTGACCGTATCTCTCAAGACAACTCGTCGAGATGCCCAAAAGGCTGACGCGGCTATCCGCGCCGATATTGAAACACTCAAGCGCGCCTCGGACAAATTCGCGTCTGTAGAACACCGCGCCCGCCAGAAGGTGCTAGCCCTTCAGGAGACTGTGAAACAGACTCTCGCGGCCGGGTCGGATATCGGCACTGCCGTCGCAGAGATCGAGGCTTCCATGCCCGCGTTACGCGAGCAACAGGTAGAGGCGGAGAAAGAGTGCAAGTTGGCGAAACGACAGGTGGCCCAGGCACGAGAAGAACGCGCTGCCTTGGAACGAGAAGAGAAGAAACAAATTGATACCCTCCAAACCGAGCTGGCTGGCCTGGGAAGTAAGCTGGAGAAGCTGGACGGAAAGCGAGAGAAGCTGGAGAATACCGTCATTCCGGATCTTGAAGCAGAGCTCCGGAAAATCGAGGAGGAAATCGCCAAGGCCACCGAACCGTCCCCCCTCTTTGCGGATCCCTTGGATGAAACCCATAGCTACGACTTGACGTCGTTTGGGGCGAGCGACCACCCCTCCAGAAGCGTATCTGCTCTCCCAGGCTTGGACGGGTTCCCTGATGATCTACATTCGACGAGTCAGGACTCCCTCCCCGCTCCGATCGAGAACCAAAGGAGGAGGAAATACCTATCACACCCACCGCTGACCACGAGGCGCCAACAACCCCAAATCCAAAAGCCAGTACAAATTCTGCGACCACTACATCAGCAGCATCAGGTCCGACCCACCCCCACTGGTCACAAGCCCACCACAACTAGTAGTACCGCTGCTTCGACATTGTCGAGCCTCGCCGCCCCTTTCGAGCCGTCGCCCAAGCGACAAGCTCAACTCCAGAGCACGTTCGGGACGCCGCTCAATTCGAACAACATTACCTCCGCGTTAAAGGCAGAACTCAACCCGACGAGTAACCTTTTCGCTTCCAGAATGGGGTTCACGACTTCTTCTACGTCTACTACTTCGACTTTGACGTCCACGTCTCATACATCTATAGGTGTGAACTCGAATAGTTCAACTCCAAGCCATTTGGCGTGGTCAAGAGGGAACCAGAAACCTCGAAGGTCCGACGTTGAATAGATGACCCAAGTACCCACACAAGTCGATCTCTTTCTACATACCTTGCTGTATCCATTAGCTCACCCTGTTGCATTTGTTGTGTAGTACACTCATTCGCCATTGCAATCGATAGCACCTGCTGCCCCCCCTCAAATTCCTTTATTCCAATGCGGGTCCGCTCCCACACCATCAAACTCGGTTCTTGGTCCTGACGTATCCAAGATACCTTCCCCAGATCAGATAGGCGAAGGCGGCCGCCAATCCCACACTGCTTTCGTTAACCATTGCGCTTCAAGTTGATTCGACCGGGGCAAAGATGGCCCACCTTTGGTGATCCGGGTTTCTAGTCCTCCTGACCACGGATATCATTCCGACGGTGCGCTGGTGGGCCAATAACACTCGAAGAGGTGGATTGGTTGAACCCTTAGCCTTTCACAGTAACCGCCTTGTCCTCGTACGATGTATTATTGATTGTAGTTAGTTCAGCGGCCCCCCGTGATTGCGGCCTATCAAAATCCCCTCGACCCACCAACGTCGAGGCCCTAAAACTGTGTTGATTGTCAATTCCAACGCTGGCTGGGCGATATTCATTTAGTAGGAGGCGTTCGCCTTATCTCAACCAACAACGAGATTGAATGCAGAAAACCAGAAAACTCTCCACCATTCAATATTGATAATGAACTTCTCTCGAGAATACAAATACGAAATGGAAGGCGCAGGGTGTGCGGGCGGTGCTGGAGGGGTTTGTGGGATGTGCGGAAGCGCAGGTTCTGCGCTCCGTCCCCGATGACACGAGATTCCTTCGTCAAGCGGTGGGGTTGTCACGACCGTGCACGTGCACAAATCCTCGTGCCCGTGGGGTTGACAAACGAACCGGGTTAAAGATGAACTTCCCCACCCCCGTAATGATGTGTCGATCCCGCTCGGTTGATAGTGCGGGGTAGAAGACGTGCGTGATTGGTTGACTTTCACATGTCATAATCCCAGTGCGCGTGGTCGATATGAGGTGGAGACGAGTTCACGTATTTGCTGCGGACGTTATCCGAAGCACAGCTATGAAGGATGCGACTGCGGCTTCGCAATTCAACACTTAGAAGTTTTTTCAAACGTTACCGAGCGGATGGAGACGTTGAGATCCGACCATAGGCTATTGATACACAGTGATCGTATTCGTACAGAGAATTTTCGAAGCTACTGACGCAAATGGATCCCCTAAAATTTACAAGGAATGAAATCGAGAGTGCACTCACTTCCTTGTACAGGGAGACCCCCATCATGAGTAGCCTTTTTGGTTTTGTTTTACCAGTCGATGCCTTCAGGGAACACCATCGGGCCGCTTACGGCCTTGCGTTTCTCGGGGCCACACAGGAGTTCGACCAGCGTGAGTGCGAATGGGAAAGCAGTTCCAGGACCACGACTGTGCCCGCAAGCAATTAGCACGGGGTGGGGTTTTACGGAATACGAAGCACCGACCTGGTGACTAAATGTCCGGAAACCACAACACTGCTTTCCTTGTACTCGAAGTCTAGGTGGGATAATGAGTGGTCAGTCATCTGGGGAGTACTGGTGGAGTGCACCATTTTCCAAATGGCCCTTGACGCTGGGGTGGGAGGTGATTGGCTGTTTTGACAGGCGGGAAGTGAGCGCAGCGAGGGTACCTGGTAGTCCAATCGTTAGAATGCGCAGGCGTTGATTACGTCATCGTGAGGACTAACCAGCACAGATCATTCCAACGTATTTGTTGGCCTTGATATAATCCTGAATCAGGAGTTGTACAGAGGGGTTCCTCGAAAGCGTCTCTGCTCCCTTTGCTCCACCGGGGATAACCAAGAGTTCAAAGTTTTCCTGAGTGAAAACCTCAGTAAGACTCCAAGCAGGAGTACACTGGCACCAACCGGTCCATGAGCGGACGGGTCGAGCGCGACATCGGCGACGAATTTGATCCCGCGCGAGCCAGTTGCCACAAGCGAGGTAGGGGTTTCGCCGGTAGGAGTGACGAAAGCGGACGTACACTTCACCCCCGCTCTGACAAGAGTGTCAAAGGCGATTGTGCTGAAAGGGTTCAGTCAGGAAGGTTTGCGGCGAGGTCGTTTCGCATGCAGATGCATACAACTCCATTTCCTCAGTACCGTCGGCAATCAAAACCAAAGCTGCGACCATAGCTACTTGCGCGGGTTGTGTGTGCGGGTTTATCGTCGAAACGGGTGGAGATGCAAGGTTCGATCGTGACCCCGGCCCGGCCAACTTCCGTCGGGTCACGTGTATCCCGCTCCTTTGATAATTTTCCCTTCTGGATTTGATCGGTTTTCTCGTTCCGTCCCTTGGGTTTTCAGACGGAAAATGGTCGTTGACCCAAGTTCTGTCAGGGTATACACCGTCAACGGCCCAGCTGCTGGAGCTTCATCTTCTCTCCCCGACTGGTTAATCCGGAAACGCGCATCGAAGAAAGGGAAACGAGAACAGAGGGAACATGTCGAAGGAACTCTCGAACTCATACAACACTTCGAATTTCCCGAAGCTAGCAACAAAATCAGAACGACTAGGGACGGTCATCATGTTATCGCTACTGGGACGTATAAACCGCAGATGCGGGTTTGGGATCTGGGCCAGTTGAGTCTCAAATTCGAGAGACATTCTGACGCTGAAAATGTCGACTTCCTTGTGAGTGAGTTGTTTTCGCATCCGCTCTGCTGTAAACATTCGATACCAATTACCTCGTCGTGACTCCAGATTCTTTCCGATGACTGGACGAAAACGTTGCACCTTCAAAACGACCGTTCCGTTACCCTGCACAACCAAGGTGGCTTCTACCACAGTACCCGAATACCCAAAGCCGGTCGAGCAATTGCCTACCACTATCCCTCATGTGACGCTATCGTCGCTGCTTCCGGTCATGAGGTTTACCGGCTGAACCTCAACCAGGGTCGATTCCTTAATCCCCTTGACCTCCAAGACAACTCTCCCGACGAAGTCACTGGCGTCAACTGTATCGATATCAACCCCGCCCATCAGCTACTAGCCTTTGGTTGCGAGGACACCGGAACAGTCCAACTATGGGACCCACGGTCGCGTTCGAGGGTCGGTCTTTTGAGGCTTCCCGCTGCGAAGCTACTGCCCACGGGTGTATCTCTTCTTCCTGGAGTCAATGAGAAGCCAACGATTTCTGTCACGGCGATTTCTTCACGGTCGGACGGGTTGTCGTACGCAATCGGGACATCGACGGGACACACGCTCCTTTATGACATCCGGTCTACTCGACCCTTTGCCACGAAAGATCAGGGTTATGGCCTGCCGGTAAAGAAGGTTGCGTGGATCGACGGTGGGCACAACATGGTGCATGATGGGCTCGTTCTCAGCGCGGACAAGAAGGTCATCAAGCTATGGGATCGCGAAAAGGTACGCGCCTCATGATGTCCCTCCCGGGGTATGTGCTGAGGTGGGCGTTTGAAGCCTGCAGAGAACTTTGCGTCGATTACTCCCGCCAACGATCTGAACGATGTTCACCATATCCCTGGCAGTGGCCTTATCATGCTTGCCAACGAAGGCATCCAGATGAACACCTATTACATCCCCCAGCTTGGCCCGGCCCCGCGATGGTGCAGTTTCTTGGAAAACCTCACGGAAGAATTGGAGGACCAAACTACAAGGACGGCTTACGAGGACTACAAGTTCGTCGACAGGAACGAACTTGCGACACTCGGTTTGGACCACCTTGTCGGTACACCAGCCCTCAAACCATACATGCACGGGTACTTCCTCTCCCTCAAACTCTACGACACCGCGCGGGCCATCGCGAATCCTTTCGCATACGCCGAGCACAGGGAGAAGGTATTGCGCGAGAAGATGGACAAATTAGCGGAGAGTAGGATCCGGGCGCCGAAGAACGCGGCGGTCAACGTGAAGGTGAACAAGGGCCTAGCGGAGAGGATCGCCAAGGAGGAGGCAAGGGAGAAGGCACGGGCGGAAAAGAAGAAGGCCAAGAAGAGGGCCGCTACTGCTGAGGAGGGAGAGGATGCCGAAGCAATGGACGTCGATGAGGATGTCACGGAGGCTGGATTGATCAACGATCCCCGTTTCAAGGCGATGTTCGAAGACCCTGACTTCGAGGTTGACGAGGCTAGCCGTGAGTTTGCACTCGTCAATCCTTCGCTGGCGGCGAAGAAGCGGGAAGCACTGGAGAGGTTGGAGAACGATGGTAAGCAGCGGACTACGAAGACCGCCGTGGAGGAAGAGGAAGAAGATATAGATGGGATGGGAGACTTCTCTGACGACTCTGACGAGGAGTCTGACGAACGCTCTGAAGCAGACAGCGACGACAGTAGTGAGGGAGATGGTAAGCAGTCAGGGACTGACCAGCATGGACTTAACCGCTGACTTGACATGCAGATCTATTGCGCGATCGGGACTATACAAAGGCGAGGCGGCAACAGAAAGCTGCCAATCCATTCACCTCCGTTCGCATGGCCCCTCTCAAAACCAACCACAGCGGTTCGCGTGACTCAAGAGGAGGAGCCACATTTGGTGCTAGGAGAAACGAGGCGTCGAAATCTAGGCGACCCTCGGAGCACGTCAAACGATCGATGGATGGTGGTATGGAGCTCAGCTGGGTTCCATCCTCGGGGAAGGATAGACCACGGGTGTCTTCCGACGGAGGTAGACAGAGGAAGCAGCCAGGCGTTGAGACGTTTGGTGCGGGTATGGAGAAGGGAGGCCGGCCGCAGAACGCTGTGGAATTGGATGAGGCGCAGCGACATGGAAGGACAAAACGGCGGCAGAATGTTAGAAGTGGGAGCAAGAATGTTTTCCGGAGGCTGTAAGCAGTGCTCCTGTTTTACCTCGTCGTCGTCCTTACATAGTCGCGAGTTATCATACATCACATGTTTCCCTAGCGTCATCTGTTCTATGGTCGTTCCACTGGTCCACTTTGTCCTGTTGTAGCCCCCACATCTTCAGCACCTCCAGCACCTCCACCTCTAATCCTAATTTTGTCTCGAGCTTTCTGCTCCTGCACCAATCGACCCTCTTTTATCCATTGCGCTCTTTCCCAGTCATCATACTCCTCTTTCGCTTCTATCCACCTCTCTTGCACGTCACGTATGTCGCTCCGTGGTCCGTGCATAGGCCCGGCTGCCGTTGAAAGTAGCGAGAAGGCGTTCGGTCGCGTTGATGCGGCCCCGCCGGGGGTTTCGACCGTCCCCGGAGGGGCTGGAACGTTAGAGGGAGGGACGAAGACGTATCCAGTTGCTTTGTCGATGGCTCGCGTGAGGTGTAGCATCGACTCTTTGTCCTATATACAATAGTCTCATATTCAGGTCGGGTAGGAGGCGGAGCTAGATATTCACCCACCTCCACAGCAAGCGTTTCGAATCCCACAAGACCAAAGTCTTCGACAAGCGAGCATATAGCCATGTTCAGGGCCGTGTACCGGGGTGAACTCTGGGAGAGTGCGTTCTCGAGATGGGAAAGATCTTGGACTTCAGTATAAAAGTCCAGATTAAAGTCTAAAGCGACGAATCAAAACCGGGTCGACCGTCAGTCAACAGAGGAATCGCCTCGAGGACAATGTACATGCTAGTTACCGAGATCACCGTACTGCGTGATCAGGTCCATCTTCGATAGTACGTTGACGTGTGGGAGTTCGAGGTGCAGCATTACCCGGAGCGAAGCCATGAGTACAGCGATGTACTTCGAGGCATCCGTAACGTAGTGGGCGTCGCAAAAGTTCACGGCGGCCAGCTAGGCGAGACACATGTGAGCGACCGAGGGCGCAATAGGCGTGAACCATACCCTAAAGCCGCTTTTTGAGAGTTTTCCGATGATCCTCTTCAAGCTCTCGTGATTCGTGCTGAGCTCAACCTGACCAGGGAGATCGAAGACGACATATGCGTCCTTTCCCAACGTTTTCAGCTTCTCATCCAGCCAATCGAAGTTCTCGTCGAGATACTCCATACAGTACAGCATCCCCCCATTAGGGCCGAGACTGTATGTGTGCATGACATCTTGGAGGGTGATCAGGGACGCGATGTCGATCGCACAAGGGTATGGGATATTGTCGTTCGCTGGGTCAAGGTTTACGACGGATATCGGTCGGTTAAGCGCGGTGAGGAGTTGGTGTTTGCCATAGCAGTAGGTCGATTTTCCACTACCTGGAGAACCGACAACGATTTCGCCGAAAGGCATTTTGAGAGGGTAGATCGAGGGGGATGACGGAGTATTTCCCACGATCCATCTGGGTAGTAAAAAGAACAATTGATACATCCCATGATATGAGTAATGAAACAGGAACACATGATCACCACCAGCCCATGTTGACCTCCCAATTTTCGAGTTTTGAGTGGGGGACCTCCTGCCAATCACAGGGCTCCTGGGTGTACCTCTCTGTGTGTACCACACATGTGTATCATCTCCAAATGCTACTTTTACAGAGTCTGAGAGCTGAGCCAATGGCTTGACCACATTAAGCCAACCCTCCATGCCAACCTTTAGGAGGTGTGGAGTTCCTTAGCTGTTCTCAAGAGGAATTAACCTTGATCTCTCCCTGATTATGTTCCTCTCACTTTCTGTCCCTACTCAAGGGCATTCCATTCTAGTTGGTTGTACAGTATAAAATGTCAATGCCATACTTGTTTGGCCATAAAATTCTGGTTACAGAGAATTAAGGTGTTGTATGTGAACATAATGTATGAACTATAGAACTCTACTGGGGAGCACACAATTAAAATCTAGGATCAACACCTCCCCAGTCTCATAACCAGCAACTAGATACTGACCATCCCACAGTGCATTCAATGACTTTGCAAATCTCCCAGCCAGCCGAAGAACTTCCTTTCCAGTAGCTGTATCCTCAAACCTAGATAAACCAATTTGCCACATCCTGGTGCCATCAACAAAATGTAGGCGAGGTCTGCCTGGAAGTGTGTTGTGTAGTTGAACAGGGGATGTGCCTGGGGTCCCAAAGTCCCACCCCTGGGTCTTTATCTTAGGGAAATGAACCCAGATTCTTGAACCATCCACAGTGAGGTGTCAGAACCGACCTCGCCAACAGGCTGTCACGATTTTCACCATTTCATTCATTTTCTTCTAAGTCCGAAGCGCCCAAACACTCGTTCAAATCATGACATGGCGTTATCTTATCTTATCTTATCTTTTCTTTTCTTATCTTTTCACACTTCAAAGTCACACCATCAAGATAAAGGAAAGCAGATAGTATTGGAACACCGATGAAGAACTATCTACTTGGAAGAACCTGCTACGACCCACTCGTTCTCCTTATCGGACTCCCCAATCCCATCAAAGTCCAACTCGTCATCAGCATCATCCCCACCATGAGGCCAAGTCTTGTCATAAGACTGCCAATCTATGTACCGATCAACGGTGGCCTGATCAACGGTCAGACCGGGAATCTCATCCGGGAAACCGATGTCCGGAAGAGGAGGAGACGCAGGACGGAAAACCGCCTCACGCGGAACAGCAGGAGGAGGATTGGTCAACTTCTCGACCATCCTCTCCAAGGACGTAACACGAGCCTTGAGGTCAGCAATCTCAAGCTGACCCTCCCTGGAATCCTATCA
>Ga0307511_10004624_pt1 | contig 14044 bp, 13 predicted proteins | sample 13_EM_MG_FD_200266 | JGI IMG/M metagenome (GOLD analysis project Ga0307511, IMG submission 200266) | Populus trichocarpa ectomycorrhiza microbial communities from riparian zone in the Pacific Northwest, United States - 13_EM | ecosystem: Host-associated > Plants > Roots > Unclassified | place...
CTATTAAAACTGCAATCGCTTAATAGCCTGCTTGGCATTCTGAGCCCCTTAGTTACTGCAGTGTCTCATCCAAATTTAATTTGTATACCTGTTTCATGGCAGTCTCTCTGTAATTACCTTTACTCAAACTGCCGATCTTACTTGGAGCTCCTCCAAGTATAGTTCCTATTGCGATTTTCCCTAAAATACTTAAACCCTTATTGGTTTCTAGCAATATATTTATTCTCAAGAAGTATATACTTATATAACATATTACATACTTACTAATATGCTTCTTGCAGAATACACTATGCCTATCGTGATACACTCTACGTTATATAATTATAGCTGCCAGGTCTTCCGGTTTAAGTATAGGTATAATCCAAAATAACTTTCTCGCATTTAAAAGCACAGCTTCCTTTTACTAAACTTCCCAGCTAGAACACAGATTTCTAGAGATCATGATCTACACTTAGCAAAATTCTAAAATCCTAAATCTATATTATCCTACTTGACATTCGTCCTATGCAAATACATAAATATTCTTAGTATACATTGCAATCTACAGGCAACGTAACTATAGATGACATAGCATATTACCAAATACAGCAATTCTTGCATAGGCAGTATTACCGAAAGTAACACTTACACTAATTAGCCTTAGAGTATTAGGTAACGTAGTCTGTAAGAATCTACATGTTTAGTACTTACTCAAACATCGATCCTATATATTCCCCCTGGTACAGTACCAAATACAAAAAAAATTGAAAATATCTGAACTAGTATTGCCTACAAATAAAAACTAAAACAAATACAAAACCTTGCAAAAAAAAAACCTAACAAAGGACTACAAGCAAGCATAATCCTATTCATGTCCCCCATATTATGAAAAAAAAAAACACAGAAAAACTCAGCCAAATGTACTACAAATATAAAAAACCACATGAATATTCCCAGCAACACCAAAAAAAACCCAGAAAAACCCAGAAAGACCCTCCACAAACAAGTACAATACCAAAGGAAATTTAACTGACTAAGAGAAGAAAAAACCCAAACCAAACTTCCTTACCAGCTCTCCTCATAGTTAAAGAGCACATCCCATCTATTTGGGATATCTACAGGTTCACCTCGAACCGCATCTCGCTCTTCCTCAATACCTAGGTCATTCCAATGGTTAGCACGAACCCCCCCCATCCCAGGGTTTATATAGCCCTCCATGAGTATGATAGGGGCCCCCATGGTATGACGTGTTGTTTTAGCAAATAAGCTAATGAGCCCCGACTCAGCTCATTTCTGCTTTCTGTCCTCCAAAACATGGATAATCATGCATGGGGCTACCTCTTTGATGACCTCGGCAAGCCCTCGGAACAAGGGCACATGAGGGCTACTACAACGGTGGGTCAGATCCTATGAATCCCGCATGTTTTGTGGCACAAACTTTAAGTTGTACCTCCAAACGTGTTTGATATATGCTGGCCGAATAACAAATGCGTAGAAGAATGGCAAGTATCGGTTCAGGCACAGGGTAGCTTGAGCAGGGCGACGGGGACGAGGAGACTCATTTCCAGGGTGGGGCGGTGGAGACAGAGAGGCATGAGGAGCGCCTGGAGCTGCCGGATCAGCAATGCCTGCTGGTTATGAAGATTCATTGGGGATAAAACCAGGGCTACGCTAGAACCTTGTTACCACAATGTCAATATCCTCATATTCTGGCACCATGATTCGATCATGCCGGGCATCTCTAATAGCCTCCTGCTGAATGCCGCAGTGGTTGGCATATTGTTGCCGGTAGTGTCTGCCAGAATTTGTTCAACTGAGCCAACAGGATACTACATCCTGTAGGGCAAGGAAGCAATTCGGCTGTGTAGTATTGCGCATGCGGAAGAAGACGGATTTCGCGTCTGCGGCCCGGTGTATCCCAAGCTAGTGATTTGACCACTCCAGATTATATTAGCCCAAAGCCTTCTTGGGAATGCAATTCCACTCATCGAACCGAAAATATAGGAAACGGCTCAGATTCCATGCCTCATAAGCCTGCAAGTGTGTCGTACTTGCATCGTATTGGGGATTCACGAAGTCTGCGACTATAGGAAGGTCAAGACCTTGAACGATCTGAAAGTTTGCCTGCCGTGACATGTCCTACAAAGAAAGTAGTAGCAGATGCTTTTAAATTGCAGATCAGGGTATTCAATACTGAGGAATATAGTCTATATTATGTTTTTATGAGTAAGGTTGAGTTTGGTGCTAGTTGAGCCTAGCTGTTTGTATGAGGGTTATAGATTGGGAGGCTGTGTACTCTTTAAACCACTGTGTAGCCAGGCCCACGATTTATAGCTAAAAGTCAATACTCCGTCATAGGGCCTTGTTTAGCCACCCATACTGGTTAGTATGCTAACCAGCCGGTGTAGGACTGGTTAGTATGCTAACCAGCCGGTGTAGGTTCTATAATGGTAATGGTCAAATTCGGTTCCATATTATGCCAGGGATTCATAAATCGGCATTGTGCATTCCGCATTGTAGCTCTTATGCTTAATCACTACTGTGAGATAACTACAGGGTCTACCATAGCCGTGTTACTTACATATGTGTGGATGAAACCAAACATAGTAACCGTCGTAGAGAGCCTCCCAGAGCTGCAAATACCGAGCAATACCCAATAGGGATTAATAGCCAATCATTCTTAGTGGGCCAAGCATGGTTCCGTTGGCATGTAACTTTTACACTCTCGTTCATGTTTAGTACGGAAACAAATTAAAAATTCAGAAACAACTGTATATGTGATGTGAAACCCCATAATCTATTGCAAGACTATACTTGAACTTCCTCTTTAGACAGTTCTGCACCTAATTTATTTCAAATATTGGATTAACCCTATTTGAATTTGAGCACTATTGCTTGTCAGTATTTGAAAGTGGAAGAAAATTATCTTGCTGTCCGACACTTGAACTCACGGCATTCGTTTGTACTCTTCCGGTCCAGAACTGGCAAACAATTATCTGACTATAGTAGGTAGGATCGCCCCCTAGAAATAGTCATGCTAAATGCCATTAATATGGCCATTGGTCAAACAGAACCTTCATGGATAAGGGATGCAGGAAGAAGAAACTAATGCAATGATGGGTATAGACAAACACAAGGCATAACAACATGCTACAAAACTAACAGAAAACAGAAACTTGGAGCGCCAGGCCTTTTGCTCCTTTTCCCTTTGACCTTGTGGCTTCCTCCTCTTGCGATCAATGTCCAGAACCCCCTGGTGTGAATAAAGATCTAGTGCATTTCACACACTGCCATCCTTGAGTGGGGAAACATTATGAGTTAGTGCCCATGAGCGGAAGAAGATTACCTCACCATTAGAAACCTGTACCCGCTTCTGAATCTCCCAGAACAAAGGGTCAGCACCATCCCACTCACCCTACGGAATAAAACAGTTGAAACTGTTCTTCACATCCACTGTATCCCGATGCGGAACCCCACTGAACTGCTGGTCACAATTAACTGCCAAACCATACCAAATCCCAGCCACCTTATGCAGTGGCACCTGTTATGTGGCTACAGGCTGCACTGGGATGATCTTCTAACCCAGGTTGGGGGCCTTGTTCACTATCAACTTGTCTAACCATGTGTGGTTTGTCATCGTCTCATAGCTCGCAAAGTCCACCAATTTCAGTACTTTGGACAAATATTTGAATAGGGGTGCCTGTGCTGTCAGCCATTCCGTCGCGGCTTTACCATCTTGTAGCAAATCACTGCTGAGGTATGGGTGATTGGCATAGTCTGCCCATAACCAGTAGTTCCCAGTCTTGTAGTCACTTCAGCGACCCGACTTCTCCGCATGTTGCTGCAGTAGATGTTTTGTCGCACGTAATGTGGTCAGAAAAGTTGTCGGGATGCAAAGTCGGAAGGCAAGAATTTGCTTACCATCCCGACCGATGATGAGTAATGGGGCGGGATTCGAAGGGAAGCTCTTGAAGTCTTTGAACTTCTCGGGGGTAATGATTTGCCACTGATGGAACTTTTTCCTAATGTCTGCAGGTCCAATTTTTGTAGTCACACTCGTGACATTGTCAGGAGATCCTTCAAATTTAAATGAGCCTTTACTCCTTTGGCTGACACCTTCTGCCACTGCCACTCCATGTATTTGGTAGCAACCCCATTCTTGAAGGCGACGGTACTGGCACAAATACCCTCCAAGTTTTCCCGCCGCCATGCTTTTCTGCTGATTTGGTATATTATGACTCCTGGCACTTTTTAAGAACAATTAACGAAACCTGCTGTCCATTTGCCACTGGCGGACATGTGCTCTGACATGCGCTCCCGATGCTAGCATTGTTGTTCGCGTGCATCATGGTGCTTTTCAACTCCTGGTTCGTTGCCAATCTGCATTTGTGATTGTTCATCACAAATGGATAGGGATCGGGAGCTTCGTTGTGCCACCGTTCGGGTAGTACTTTCTTGCGGAGAATTATGTGTGCAGGGATCTAAGTCAATGTTAATGAATACAGTCGTTTCTGTGTTGCGTCAAACTAATCAATTTATCTCTTGAATCCACAACAAGCTCTTAGTGCATTTCGGAATGTCGAGTGAGTAGCAATTAACACATGCCAACAAGCGATCTGGAACTTTTAAAGGGAAGTCCTCCCCCCACTGGTCTCTCCAGGTGCCAAAATTCCCATCGGTGAGCAACTGTTTTTTTTACCACATATGACGTGCTGCGGATGGTCCAAAAAGATTTATGGAGCCAAAGTCTTCCTCATGCGTCGCGCACCTCCCAGAGCACGACAGGTTGGCTAGCAGCCTGTGTCTTGAGGAGGGAGTATTGCAGTACGAACTTCAAACGCATGACATATAGACGGAACACTAACCTGAGCGCAAGCGAAATGGCCGCTGCTCGTTAGTAAGGGATGGCTAGCACAAGTGGAGAATGTCGGCTAATTGCAAAGGATGAATGGAGCGCATGCGTTGTAAGTTATGGTTCCTCCAGCACGTTGCGAGACAAGTCACTAGTGCTACTACACATGCCTACTCTGGTTGCCACGACCGCTCCTATCGAGGACACATGCCCCCTGAACATTTTTCCCATTCTGACAAGGTCGCACATAGTAGTTAGTCTTACCAACAAGACTACATACTAGTATAACCCATGGATTCTATTCCTGGTTGCACTTCCTACACATCATTTCACCATGAGGCTGATATGGTCATCTCCGTGAGATGATTGTGCACGAATCTGGGCATGACGCAAACGTGGTCAACTCGCTTACACACTTGCGCTAGTAACGCATACTAAAAACGATAGGCTATTAATCCTTGCTGGGTAATGGTAGGTATTGCACTGCCTCCTGGTCTTGCATTGCACCCTCAAGGTAGCTTTGACCAACTCCGTGGTCATATAATTTCAGTGCGCTGACATAACCTTGTAGCCAGGTACAAAGAGGCAGTTTCCTGCCTATTTGGCTTGGCACTGAACCCTGGCTCATTGCCGTTGCCATATCGGCATAGATTTGATGGTGGCCCTTGGCAGTACCAGTAAGTCTTTTTATGTCACTGAATTCCACGATAAAACTTCTACATTGCCTATGACAATGCCACTCAAGCTGGCACGAGCTACACGCAAGACGCGTTCCCAGACAGGCATGGAACAAGCGACAGATACGACCGTACCCCCTTCACCTGCCAGCGTGCCATCAAGCTCACAGATATCCAATGCGATACCACTTACGTTTTCGACAGAGGCAGATACCGCGTGTGCAATAGAATCTACCACGTCCACAGTGGTAGATTCCCAATGTACGATACAATCTACCCTTGCTATAGTAGAAGACCACTCTCCGATGTGAAGCAGCCCCCCAAGAGCCAGAGAATTATCGTCTCCTTGGGATACAACTTCCATTCATTCCCCAGTATCAGACCGCAGTGGAACCTCATCCCCAGAGTCACTGTCAAATTGCGTGCACAGTCCGGTCTCGAATTCCTGCGCGTCCCAAAGCAGATTTCAGGAGTTTACGGCCACGCAAATTTCAATACAATCCCAGACCACAATCCAAGATCCTGTTGTGACGCAAGATACAGTGCAAGATCCTTCGACTTCTGCAACACCTCCAATACATTATACCTATGTTGAGCCTCCTTCGTCCGGTCTGTATCACATCTCAAATTTCATATACTGTTTATTATTCTATAAAGTTTCCCTTCTCTAACGGCTATATAGTGGTGAAACCTAGGACTCAAGTATCCATATTACTGGCACATGCACTTCAGTCCTTCGAACAAGCTGCCGACTATAGGGAGAGATTCCGCCTATATAGGGAGTACATTGAGGGACTCCCTGGTACTCACCGTGCAGAATTTTATGAGGGATTGTCTGAACGCCAGCTTGGAGCTAATGAATCCCAGAGTGGCATTGCTGCCATTCACAAAACCTATTTGGACAGCTAGACCGAGGATGAGTATGCGGAAATGAACATCAAATAGGCTAGGTTTCCTGAGCGGGTCCACTATGAGATCTTATCCGAGTTGAATATAGGTTCTATGATTGCAGAGAAAAAAAAGAACAATCATAGAATTCGTTTGACATGCGCATGGGGTGTGGGTTGGGAGTCACGTTTTGGGGACCTATTGCCAGATGATCCTAATGAAGGTTTACTGTGGCGTTTAGCTCGTTTTGCTGAGAGTGAAAGACTAAAGGTTGATCTGGACATTCTCTTTGAGCGTACTAAGGAAATTATTGCTAGGTGAAGCTCCTACAAACAAACTTCCAAGTTACGGCTTTTACAACGTGTAAATCTAATTCATCTTACAGCACATTTCCAGCAAACTGCCGCCTTACAAGAGCAATTGGGTGCTAGTACGCAAGTGGATTCTCACATAGTTGATCTGGGTGGTGTAACAGATCGTGATGAGGTTCATGAAGACTTGGTTTCAGCTACAGCGACTGCTGGCGATATTTGTAATGTTCTATATCCATTCATAATTTCTATTATATATATTCTAATGCTATGAATCTCTATGGAGTTATAGGTTGTTCTACTAGAAATTCAGATAATGACTCAGAGCCTGAGAGAGATACTGTTTCTCTTACTCGATAGGTTCTAGCTAGAGTTGTTATTCCAGCAAAACGGGAACAATCAAGATCATCCAACAACTCAAAAACAAGTACTTCCATTAATCGTGCATATTATCCATCGGGCCATTACAAGCGGGTGCGGCCTTTGATAAACTCCTTAGATAATAGCTATCTAATTGACTTGACTCTGGAAGAGTTTGATCCTATTCAAGTCAAAGATAAAGTAGATGCTATTCACAAGAAGGCTCAGGATCATGGGGATGAAACAAATTCTCGCAATGTGGAAATTGCAGGTAGAGCCATTGCCACATTGTTGTAGGGTAACTTAGATAATTCAGTACCAATCTCTAGGTAACAAATCCTAGCAAGGCTTAAATATCTTACTGACATGTTAAGCCCTGGTCCAGTTCCTTCTAGTATGGCAGTGACAGATGATTCCATTGTTAGTGGCTCAGGTATACAGCCTAGTATGGATATTGATGAAGATATGAATATAGTTAAATGTGTTTAAAAAACAAACAGCACTAATGAAAAGGTAAATGGCGATGGGAGTACAATTGATAACATGTAAAGGAATATATTCCGGGTGATTTTTATTATTATTTTTATTATGGGTTTGCTTTTCTACTTGGTAAGTGCCTATCTACCATTAACTTTGGTACGGAACTCACTAGTAGTTGAAAGTGCTAATAAGCTCCACGTAGTTATTACTTATGATTTGGAGTTTTATATTTGGTAGTAAGTTGTGATTTCCTTTGTATTATACTTTGGCTATGGGGTACTACTGTTTTTTTTCATATATTACATACTACTGCTGTTTGTTTCAATACTACGTAGGATTGAGGCATAATTAGGTTGGGATTGTTTAGGTTAAGGTCTTACATTTGTTCCATATCTTATACAAGCTGGTATATACAATAAAGATGGAAAGAATGGCGTCTCCTAAATATACGCCCAAAAATATTCAGGATGTAAGTGATTTATAACTTGATCGATATCTTTTCCTTTCGACTATTGGAAATAATGGCGTAAGGTGAAACATGTGAGATTGCAAATAAAAGGGTTACTAATACGTGTGCATAGGATAGATAGATCTAAGAACTAGCATACATTCTACAAGCAATATATGATCTATTGTGTTTTTCATAAAGCCACAAGTCTTTCACTATCATTGCAATACGATTATAACTGATCGATAATGTCATTATGTCTATGTTCCACTTCTGAGCTCGAGGGAAATCGAGAAGCTTTTCTATCGACATTACGGAAAAGAAAAAGGGGAGGACAACCAGTAAAGTATATAACGGATTCAGAGGAAACAGAGGGAAAGCAAGACAAGCTATCTAGAAAAAGGGAATCTGCGAAGCAAAAACGATATTATATTTAGCATGCATTACTTGGTTCTACTACTACGGCCAGTTGTGATGCTAACATGTCAGAATTTGATGCTAAAATTTCCATAGGTTCAGTTGCTACTCTAAGTCCTACTACACAGATTGTACAACAACGTGTACCACATTCTGGGCTTTTATCTCCACAGTTTCAATCCTTCTATCTACAACTCTGGCAAAAACTTCCTCAATTGAAAGTTAACTTACCCACATACGATCTAAGGATCAATAAACAATTGCATTAACCTTTATATCCACAAGCTTCCCAAGGTTAGGACCCAGCTGATTATGGGGATGATGAGGATGAATATAATGATGACAGTATACCCCTGATAATGTTTTTGATTCATACACTATGGTAATATGTATATAGGTAATATGGATTGTGGATTATATCCCTCAAAAATTAGGAAGCAATCTAATCCAAGAGCTAAAAGTATTATGCCGCGGACTTCTCAATCCCAAATCAATAACCAGGAGCTCCCTTGTAACGGGAGTCTAGGTTTTGACAACAGCCAGAATTTGGTAGAGTCAGGTATATAAGGATTAATGATGCAACTAAATATATTACTAATATAGTTGATAGATCAAGATACAAACGAAAGTTTTTTGAATAGGCATGGGTGGAGAAATGGTGATATATCAACCGATTCTGAGAGTGACAATATACCACTCCATACAAGTCGATCATTGCCAGCTGCACTACGAAACAGCCAACAGCCTTATGTACAAGCTGCACTACGAAACAGCCAACAGCCTTATGTACAAGCTGCACTACGAAACAGCCAACAGCCTTATGTACAAGATGCAGTAACTGATTCAGAGCACAGCGATGATTATGAGTATGATATGGATTCGGATATAGTAGAGCTGAATGAAGCTGAGGATGACTTAGAGGTATGTGTATATATAATATTAAGAAGACACAAATTAACTGTAAAATAATAGGGAATCCAACAGTATATTGACTTCCTTGTGAACCAACTCATCTATGGCCATGGTTGTACAATAGAAGAGCATCATGCACATCAAGATGGAGAAGATGTAGACTTGGATTTTGCTACAGACCAGGCGGCGGAAAATGGAATTGAGCTGAACTGGCAAAAAGTTAACTTCCAACAAATTTCTGAGGAAATAACAACTGCAATAACACGTTCATATAATATTCTTAGTAGAGTTGAAGTAATACCAGGACAGCCTCCTATTACTCGCTTTCTAAGTCCCACGAATCAGGATGTGGATTTTGTGCCATTGAGTATAGCAGACTGTCATATGATCTTTGAGGGAATAGAGGTATTTTCTGATCAACCTAATGGAAATTATGTAACTGTAATACAAAAGAAATATCTCGCTTCTCCTACAGTTATATTAACTGAATTGGAACAGAATACTATTGCATCCTCCATTATTTCTTTTGATATTGATAGCTTTTTAGCTGTGCCAGAGTCTTTGGTAGTTGCTAAGCGGGGTTTAAGGGTATTTAACATTGCTTCCACTAAAACAGATATATACTGATATTTAGAATATTTATAGTTATGTTTTTATATGCCATGAGTTCTGAATATTCATTCCAACCTTCATCTTATAACGGCTATTCCAACAGCAGCAGGTATACGGACAGTCTCATATCCACAAATTCCTCATATATATTTAGGAACTTTATCCTATTTTGAAGATTGCAGGCTTTATATTTTCTTTCCCAACTTGTACGATGAGGATACGCAGCGAACCTTCTTAACAGATATGGAATATGAACGATTTATGAATGTTCTTCTTGACATTCTAAGTAATGTTTATGTCAGAGGCGAGCCGGTGATCATGGGAAGATTGTCAGAATATTGGGAATTGGGAGAAATAGAGCGAGCGATATCACGATCACCAAACTCGGGCCTAACTGAGTGCACGTATGGGTGTGGGTTGAACTTAGAACATTGCTCGAAGAGCCAACAACTAGATACATGATATGTGCGTATATATAAGAAAGCATGGTCAGCATCAGGCCTCCCACTATTCGTTGTTGATCTCCTGCCTTGCAGCTCAGCCGTAACCTCCGGCCTGCAGCTCAACTGTAACATTACTCCCCCTTTCCAGAGGTCGTCCCGACCGATCAATTGCCAAACATCATATACCAAATAGAAAAAAAAAACTGTGGATTTTCCTGCATGCCATTGCCATTAAAAACCTCTGTGCGGGAAAAACCCAGTGGGAAAAAGACCGCAACACAAGGAAAAGGTACCATGTATGCCTTCCTACTATTCATCCCAACTTGCTACACAAGGGGGGGGGTCTTTAGTCTTTGGCCCTCATAGCACTCGTTCAATGCTTATAGAGCTCGTTCATAGCTCATGCAGCTCGTTCGGGGTCATAGAGCTCGATAGCTCATATAGGCCTCGTTGAGCTCGATGCCTCATACAGGGCTTGTAGAGGCTCATTCAGCCTTTTCCGGATATGCTAGAACCACGGAAAAAATTCCACTCATTTCACTCATGTTCATTAGTGGTTCACAAGTTCATATATCACATGGAATGATTAAACTTATCCTAAGTTATAGGACTCCGAGTCTACCAATTCCACGTGAGACTTTACCGAGTCTTCAAGAGCCTAGGATCAGGTTCTGGCATCTCATACCTTCAGGTGGCGGCTATCAGGTATGAGTAATAGCCATCACCCTACTCCCCCTTTCCAATCGGGCGTCCCGACCGACCATTATTTCAGTCACTGGTACTGTAAAATAGTTCCTGACCCGCTAGAAGCTTATAGCTCTGATGCAGCTATGAATTGGTTGAACCACTCTCCGCCAAAAAAAATTTGCTTGAAGTCTGGCAAGCCACCACTCATGCCAGCAGAACTTCCATCATATACATATGCACGGAGCTTATCTTCAGGTCACACACTTTCCTGTTCCAGTTTCTTTAACGCCAGCAGTTGACGCACTTATGCGCACATGCCTGGTGGGTGATTAGTCCACTTCGTCGGCAGCGTCTTACGATACAGTAGGAACTGGTTACCGCACTCTAGCGGAGGTCTCTTATCTGAGCCATAACACAGCTCAGATAACCATGTTGGTGAGAAGGTAGCATGTAGAGTACCCACAATCCCCAGTTGTTGAGAACCAGAGTCCTACAAGACCGGTGTGCCATTGTGCATGTCCTGTTGTCTACCGTGGACGAGACGGCTGATGCTGGCCCCTCGGGACACAGGCTTACACTAACTCTTGGATATCACAGGTTATACCTGGATGTAGAAATATGAAATGTAGCAGTACGTTGGAGGATGCTACATGCTGCATGCTGCGGAAAGATAGGTGCTGCCGAATGCTGAACCCGGAATGCTGAGCGCTGGATGCGGGATGCAGCTCGATGCTGGACACAGGAGAACAATGGGACATAGTAGTGGTGCTTGCCAATATATATGGGTGAAGAGAACCAGAGTGCGGGCCATCCATATGGAGGCAGCGAAACATAGGTGCTGGCCATCATTATGGACATAACGGACATAGGTGCTGGCCATCATTATGGATGCAGCGAATGAGAGTGCTGGCCATCATTATGGACGCAGCGAATGAGAGTGCTGGCCTCCATTATGGACGCAGCCAAAGAGACTGCTGGCCATCATTATGGACGCAGTGAACATAGGTGCTGGCCATCATTATGGATATAGCGAATGGAATAGCTAGTGGAATAGCTGGCGGAATTGCTATTAAAGCAGCCGGCAGAATAGCTGGTGGAATAGCTGGTGGAACAGCTGTGGATGTAGCCGGCGGAATAGCTAGCGGAATAGCTGGTGGACTAGCTATTGTAGCAGCCGGCGGAATAGCTAACGGAATGGCTAGCGGAATAGCTAGCGGAATGGCTACTGTAGCAGCCGGCGGAATAGCTAGCGAAATAGCTGGCGGAATAGCTAACAGAATAGCTGGTGGACTGGCTATAGTTGCACCTGGCGGAATGGCTACTGTATGGTAGAACGCTGCTGAACACTGGACACTGTAGGACGCTAGACACTGTAGGACGCTGAGTGCTGTAGGACGTTGAACGCTGTAGGACGCTGGACGTTGTAGGACACTGGACGCTGTAGGACGCTGGATGCTGTAGGACGCTGGACGCTGTAGGTCGCTGGACGCTGTAGGACGCTGTACGCTGTAGGACGCTGGACGCTGTAGGACGCTAGACGCTGTAGGACGCTGAGCGCTATAGAACGCTGGATGCTGTAGGATGCTGAATGCCATAGGAGGCAGGACGTTGTATTACGCCAGACGCTGTAGTACGCCGGACGCTGAAGTACACCGGACGCTGAAGTACACCAGACACTGTAGTACGCCAGATACTATAGAAGGCTGGACGATCTAGTACGCTGAATGCTATAGGAGGCAGGACGCCATAGGATGCCGCAGGATACTGTATACCACCAGACCCAAATTTCGGAGGAATAATTGTCGGACATAGACAGCCACCGGAGGTGTGCACTTGGGTATAGTACAAGCTTGTTGCTTCCTGCCGATGGAGGCTTTCTGACGGTGCAAGCTTGCTGGTAGTGTTGAGAGCTCGCTGGCGGCAGAGGTTTGCTAGCGATAGAGGCTCGCTGGCAGTAGAGGCATAAGGGCGGTAGGCGGTATAGGCTGGAGACTTACTAAGTGCTGGAGGATCGCTGGCGGCAGAGGGTCGCTGGCGGTAGAGGCTCGCTGGCGATAGAGGCTTGCTGGCGATAGAGGCTCACTGGTGGTAGAGGCTCACTGCCGGTGGAGGCTTGCTACTCACTAGCGGTGGGGTCTCACTGCTGGTGGTAAGCGATATCGAGGCGATCCTTCATAGGATATAGAGCTTGAGTCAATGAGGGTGGGACAGCTCTATAGAACTTGTTGGAAGGGTATTGAACCTAACGGAGGTTTCTTATCCTAGATCCAATGTGCTGTCGGAGGGGGTAATCGAGGGATTAGCACAATATTCAACACAACACAAGCATATTGGAGGGGTTAATAATTATTTCCGATATCGCTGATATTCAATAATTATCTAGCAATATTATTCAGGTTGTTTGTAGTCATATTCCAGGTAGTATGGGCGTTGTGGGGGTTGTAGGTATAGGTATATTGGTAATCAGTCGCTATGATGAAGTAATGCTCTGGAAGAGTTCCGACAATATAGAGATTGCAGGGGTGAATAGAGCAATATCGCTGGTCCTGAAGTTAGGAGCAATGTAATGTTGCTTCTGTAAAATAGATCCCGACATAGTGGATAAAGCGAGAGAGAGACCATGAGGTGGTATATGGCCGGTCTCTTTTTTTGGAGCAATGTAATGTCAGGGGCGAGCCGTTGATCATGGGAATATTGTCGGAAATATTGGGAATTGGGATAAATAGAGCGAGCGATATCACGATCCCCAAACTCGGGCCTAAATGAGTGCACGTATGGGTGCGGGTTGAACTTAGAACATTGCTCGAAGAGCCAACAACTAGTTACCGGATTTGTGCGTATATATAAGAAAGCGTGATCAGCATTAGGCTTCCCACTATTCGTTGTTGATCTCCTGCCTTGCAGCTCAGCCGTAACTTCCGGCCTGCAGCCTAGCCGTAACGTCTGCCCTGCAGCTCAGCCGCAACAGTTTATGATTT
>Ga0307511_10004625_pt1 | contig 14043 bp, 5 predicted proteins | sample 13_EM_MG_FD_200266 | JGI IMG/M metagenome (GOLD analysis project Ga0307511, IMG submission 200266) | Populus trichocarpa ectomycorrhiza microbial communities from riparian zone in the Pacific Northwest, United States - 13_EM | ecosystem: Host-associated > Plants > Roots > Unclassified | place...
ATTTTTATAACCTATATGTTTCAACGCTGTGTTTAAAACTTGTTCATAGCTCACTCCTTTCGTCAATTCCATGTTGTTTTTCAATTAAGTTAGTACATATCATTTTTGTAAAATTTGTTCATATCATTTTTATTTCGAATATAATATCAAATATGTGAATAAAACTTACAGCACTTATTTGAATTTCATTATAACAATGACAAGAACAATATATTCAAAATTAAGAATGAAACTTTTAATTCATAATTCATCAGATTACATCTTGAGCATTGAGATCTGTAGCTTCTTCTTTTTTTCTTTCTAATTTGTACAGAAAAAAGGTGAAGTGGGTATATGGTATACCACTTTTCTTGAGCACCGATGACTGATAAAGAAATATCTCTAACAACCAAATTAAAAGCAGCATTTATTCTCTTTTACGTACAGTTTTTTAAACCTTGGAGTTGACCTTACAAGTATTTTAGTTGGCTCATAAATTTGGCTCCTATGTATTTTTGATCAACAGGTTCAGATTTAATGCTGAATTTAAAAAACTAAGATTGCATGTGAAATTATTGTGGCCCTGTTAGTAATCACAGGGGATCACAGTATAATTCCTACTGGGTTTTTTTTCCTTTGGTTTTTTATATTTTGGTCACCAATTTTTTTTTTTAAATTTGATTATTTTATGTTGTTCTAGTTTGTGAGTGTTCTTGGTGATTTTTTTTTAATGTCTACATAGGGAGATCTCACAAAGTCTAGAAAATATTTTGTTGCTCAATTTAGCAAGATAAAATTTAATTTCAATGGTTTAAAATAATTTGAGGTTTGGGGACCTAATTTGAATCTTTAACAAATATTCAACCCTTTTTTAAGGTTAGTGATAAGAACTCCATACATATAAAAATCTAGAAATCTACAGTCAAATCGACCATTTCCAAGAAAGATAAATTTAGACTTGAGTTTGACACAACGATAAGTTGCATTGAGGTATTACGACTATAAGTAATTAACCAACCATCACCCAACATCTATAATTGAGACGAGAATGAGAAGTATAGAAGATGCTACAAAACTTAGTTAATTTTTTTATAAGTCAAGAGTGGTTCCATGAGGAACTAAGAGTAAACTCTCACACACAAGTTTTGTTTATGAATAATCAATCCATGTCTTATTAATTTTAAAAAACCTAAATACAAACTAAATAACTCTATTTATACTCGGTAAAATATCCTAAATAAAATTGAAAAAAAAATTCTAAAAAAAATAGAAAAATTAATCCTAAATCAAGTAAGAAACGAATGTAATTCCCACACAGTAACTTCTAGATTTTATCGTAAGACATTCTCAATGTATGATTGATTTGGAAATTTAACTCAATATAAAACAAGACATCTGAATACTTCTGGTAAAATCTTATCATAATCCAACGATCAAATTGAAAATAATACTTGTCAAGGTAAAACTATACATTATAAAAAATAAACATAATTTGTGTAAGTAGAAAAATAAGTTGAGTCAGCAAGTCTTGTAGGAAATAAAATTTAAATATCTTGAATTAACTCATTGAATATCTCTTTAGCTTTCTTAGCTCTTTACCTTGTAATAAATCCAATTGGTACATGTAATGGATCCTTTGATGTAATTTGGATAGCATGAGTTAGTTTTTGTTGTGTAAATATGGTGATCTCATAACATTAAGAAAAACTTTTGATACTTGGTTAATTCTTAGTATGCCAAACAAAAAATATCTTGTTGATCTACGAATATTTAGGCTTAAGGGGTAATTGAAACTAAAAGAAATGTGATGGGTTGAAGTTAGCGGGTAGGTATGACTTGGATGGCGTGTGCAGTGCGTGAGAAAACTCACATTTCCTTAATTAAAACTCCACATTACACAAAATTAATCAAATCCAATTCTCCCAAATTTTTAATCTTAGGTTAACCATGTGACAAACAATGAACCCATGTTTTCGTTTCAATTTTATTCCATTTACATCAACTTCCTTTATTATCAACAGTACAATTTCATCCTAAATTCTATTTGTTCAATTAACATTCTCAAACCAAGGTTTCAAAATTCTAATCCACATTTTTCAAAGCATAACCTCCAACATGTAAATCATGCACCCAACTAAAACTCTATCCCAGTTACAATTTATTAAGCCTTCACATTAATTCTTTAACACTCAATATCGTAAAATTAAAGCAAGTATTCATCTCCCTCAGCTACCTCCTATAGCCAGCCACAATGCAAGCAAAATAACCATTGTATTTTTTTTTTTCCAATTTTTCTTTTGAACATCCTTATTATCTCTCATTTCATGCCAATTTAATCACAAAAACATGCATTGTAACTCAAAACAAACATGAAAACACCAATGAATATAAGAACAAAACAATAAAAATTAAATCTTAAATAGTGAAGAGAGAGAGAGAGAGCATTGTCTTCTAGCGGAGAGAGTGTCTTCATTTGTAATCCACATCAAAACTATCTTCATTTGAAAATTCTACATCAAAACTATCTTCATTTGAAAATTCTATTTTTGTAAGACATTGTACATCAAAGCCCCGAATGACTATAACTAACTCAATTCATCAATTAATGATTGAAGACAAACATCAATATTTGAATGCAACAAATAACCTAAATGGATTGAACCCATCGGTACACAAACCAAGATGTGCATTCCGTGATTCCATTAAAAATTCAATATGCACTCTATTAAACTACTTTCAAGCTTCACCATATAAAAGGTGCACCATAAATCCATGCACCATATTATATGAATGATGTCATGTCATATGTTTGGCTATCTTTGAAGACATAAATAATTAACCTTTGTACCTAGGAGTGATTGGGAAGTATATCAAATCTTTTTAGACAACAAGTGTTCTTCCTCTATTAGTAGGTTTTGCACTTGGAAAAATTTGTATCTTTACCGTTGTATAACATGTAAAAGTTTAGACACATTAATTTTTTTATATCCAAGGCTAATGGGTTTCATCATGGATTTTGCAATGTAAAAACTCCTTTTCAACCTATTTCCTTCAGGTAAAATGTTTTTTTCACATTCAATGATGCTATCATAACCAACCTCACTCAATCTATATTTTAATTTGATGTTAAACACTCTTGCAATGGTCAACAATTTACTATGCATGTGCACTCATCCTATAAAGGTTTATCGAAGTCTTTTAAAAGTTCAAAAAATCTAGTTATATCTATGTATGGTTCTTCATCTACACATGACTTGAATAACTATGATTCATTCTCATTGCATCTATCACCATACTCCTGTAACAATTACTATTATCATTTATAACTTCATGTATGTTGCTAAAAGTAGATGTTGAGCCAACAATCATTTCTAACATAGTCTCATAAGGAACATGGATTTCTTTGTATGCAAACCAACACGAGTATTTCTCTATGAAGTATTTTTTAGAAAATATATCATCATAACATTTGATTGGTGAAATTTTTTATTTTTACACTTCACATATGACCATCTAATTTCATCTCCACTAATATTTTTTGGATTTAAAAGTGAAAAGTTAATAAAACTCTCAATCTTTTTACAATAATCTTTCCTATAAAACCATTGGAGTGTCTCTTGATACCTCCAAGAAAGATCATTCATTACTTAGGAAAGCTATATAGAACATTGATGATAACATTTATTAATAATGTAACTATCAATTCAAAATTCAACTTTGGTAATTTAAAATAAATTCATAATTTAATAATCAATTATCATTTGTGCAAAAATTCAATGATGCATCAAAATGTGAACTAAATAGATCAAATTAACAATAATTAATTGGTACCCCCAACTACTTATCCATCATTTTTTCATTTCAAACTAATTCAACTTAAATGAATACAATTTAATTGTTATCAGTTCAATAAAAAATCAATTTTTCTAAAATCTCCAACTTAACAATAAAATTAAAAAAATATATTATTAGTACCTGTTGTTACCCATTTTTTGGTCCCCACACAAAAAATGAGAAAATACAAAAAATAAGTGTCATTTTATGCGCCATGATGGGACAGGGGTAGGGTCGATCCCGCTCCCCCTACCCTTATAAATACCGCCCGAAAAGAACATACTAAGGGAGAAAAAAAATTGAGAGAGAGAGAGAGGAATGAAAAACATAGAGACAACAATCAGGGGAACATTTTTTTTTTAGATAGGAAAAGATTTAGGGGGAAATTGTCTTTGAAACCAAAGAGAACAAAAATAGAAAAAGGAGGAGAAAGAAAACCAGGGGAATAACAAAAGAGAATAGGGGAAAAGCCACCGTGAATTGTCGTCTGCCACCACGAATCCACCACTGTGAACCACTAAGAATAGCAGCACCGCCACAAAGTGGTTGCTGAGAGGGGAGAACATTGTTGACAGAGAGAAGAGAAACAGAAGCAAAACAGAGAAAGGAGAAAGAACAGGGGGGAGGGCAGAAACAGAGGACAAGGAAAACACAGAAAGAAAAAGCATCGTCTGCCCCAGCGCCACTCCGCCACCAGCGCCGCCACTAGGGCCTCCGCTTGGTCAGCTGCCCCACTCCCTTCATCCTCCTTTCCTTCTTCTTCTTCTTCTTCTTCATTTCTCCTCGCCTCCACTGTTCTGCAACGTGAATAGTGGAGAGCTGCTCCATTGTTCACTAGGTCAAACAAGTCCGGCCCAGTCCAAACAAAATAAAAAAAAATCCTTTAAAAAAAATTGTAACTTTCTCGCGTATTTTCTATCAAATTTTACTTAATACCGGTTTGTATTTTTATACCATAAATATACAAGTCTGGGATTAAAATACCCGGTGTTCTCTGAAAATGTTGCAAAAGGAAAATTATAAAAAAAATGTCTTGTTTTCTTGAATACGGCCAAGTCTCTCATAAATAAAAAAAATAAAAATAAAAATAATCACGTCGTATTTTCATACAACAAAAATTCAAAAAATATATGTTTTAGCATGCATTTTGGCTTTAATAACCAGTTTATTAAAGCCATGAGAACTAGACCAATATTTTAAAAATACCCAAAACATATTTTGTCTTTCTTTTAGTATCTGAGATTATGAATTTATACGTAAAACATATTCCTGATATTAAGAAGGTAATTCCTTTTTATTGACGTTAGAATTTATGTACCTGATAAGATAAGAATTTCCTTATCTTGGACAATTGATTTTTTTAAGTCAATTTAGACTTTAATTGGAAGCAATTAAATTTTAGGGGTCGAATTGTAATTTTTTAAAGTTAATTTGGGAAAATTATGGGCTTAATTGCGTAAATTTCTAAGTCTGATGGACGATTAGGGGCTTAATTGAACAAATCAAAAACCAATGACTAGTTTGCATAAGATGCATGACTTCGGGGACTGAAATTGGTGAAATCAGGAGCCAAATTAAAGAAAATTAAAAGTTCAATGGTTATCTAGAGGTCCAATTGAACAAATAAAAAACCAAGGACCAGGTTGTAAACGACGCTCAAGTCTGGGGCTGGCAATTGAATTTGATTGGGGTGAAATTGTATGAAATTAGGAGTTCAAGAGGGAATTATGGATAAAATTAAAAGAAATTGGAAGAATCGGGGTTAAATCGAAGTTTGCCATATCCCAGATCAAAAACTCTAATTTATAGGGTTTAGCCAAAACAATGTCGTTTATGATACAATGCATCTTCTTCTTTGATAATTTTAGCTGGTAGAGTAGGCACTTTCACATGAATGAATGTGATATTGACTTGGTATGACCTAGTAAAAAATCTAGGTTGACCAACGACCCGGTTGGTCCAAGAAAAACTTGGTCCAAACCTATTGACATTATTTCTTTTTTATTTTTGTTAAATGATATTATTTTTTATTTTTTTATAAAATAAAAAAAATAGGTTGATTTGAGTAAACCTACTTGATCTATGATCTAGGACGTAGCCCTAGTCTATATAACATTTTACTTACACTTTATTTTAACTATTAAAAAGCTAAAATTTCTTTAAAAGAAGTAATAGTGATATTTTACCTACATACCATATTAGCTCGACAATAATTTTTATAGTTTTTAGAAAGTAATTAGTGATATTTTATTAGTTACTCTCTAAGCTATATTTCAAAGAAAGAGACAAACATAAAAATGAGAGAGAATATGATTCATGACCCATCAAAAAATAATAAGAAATCTCCACCTGAGATTTTTCTCTCCCGCTTGTATTTATTTATTTTTTCCAAGAGAACCTCAAAAATAATTAATAAGATATCACTAGTTACTTCTTAATCGATTTCTCTAAAAATTCAACACACGATGGACAATCCTAGGCCAATCTTAACTAACACATGGCATAAAACCGGAATGGCTTCGGGGCAACTTCGGTAGGCAAAGATTTTCAATTCTTGACTGACCAGATGTGTTAGAAAGAGACATAACTAAACAAGGACCTTTCTTAGTCAATCTAACCTTCCCCATCTATTGGCCTAACCATGCATGTTCTCATAATTGTTCTTATGAAATGGAGAATGCCTAAGATATAAGCAAATACTAAAAGGGCTTGGCTTTTCACTGTAACAATGAACAATGAAAAGCCAAGCTTTTTTTTTCATTTTGGTCCTCAAATATTTGAGGTCTCTTTTTCTTATTTTAATTTTTTTTCATATTTATCCTTAAAAATTATGTTTACTGGTATAGATCTTAATTTATAATTTGTTTCGATTTGCTTTCTATAGATTTATTCAGGTCTCATAACTTGGGTCGTGAATTTTATGAGTTGGTCATGTTGACTCGGGTCATTTGTTTGGTCTATTTTTTCATTATTGTTTTTCAATTTCATCTCTCGGCATTATGTTGATTGAGAATCATATTCTATGATCTTTTTTGAATCACTCTTTATGGAGTTATCACAGTCTTCTAACTCAAGTTTGGTAGGTTAACTCGAGTTGACTTAGGTCATTTTTTATTATTTTTTTAATAGTTTCTTTTCATTTTAATCCTTCAAAACTAGGTTGATTGAGAATTGGTAATTTTTTATTTACTTTATATATGGTTATCACAGTCTTATGACCTGGGTTGTGGGTTAGGCTAGTTGACTTGAAATTTTTTATCTTTTTTTAGTTGATTCTTTTTTAGCTTCATCAATCAATATTAGGCTGATTGATAATTAGACTTCATAATTTATTTTAGTTTGCATTCTACGAGGTTATTCTAGTCTTATAACCTAAGTCACGAGTTTGGTTGACTCATGTGGTTTTTTATGTCCTCTTTTTAATTAATTTTTTTATTTCATCCTTCAACATTGAATTAATTGAGAATTGAGTTTCATAATTTTTTTTGATTTGTTTTCTATAGGATTATCCGGTCTTATGATTTATGTTTGGTAAGTTAACCCGAGTTGATCCGATTTAATTTTTTAGTTGAGTTTTGTTTTAAGTTTCATCTTTTAACATTGGTTGATTAAGAATTAGATTTAATAAAAAATCTCATTTGCTTTCTATAGAGTATCATGGTCTTATAATCTGAGTTATGAATTTTACAGGTTAACCTGAGTTGATTCAAGTCAATCTAATATATTATTGTTTTAATATTTTTTAAAAAATATCATCCTAATTTTTTTTAAGTCAAATTGTATGTTTATCGGTCATCGTTCTAGTTGTTTTTGAATATATCAAGTTAATCAGTTCATATAAAATCAATCACTATATAGTTAAAAAAAATATTTTTGCTAAAAAACATATTAACAATACCTGAATATTTTTTTAATGTAAAAACATTTGATCCAACCAACAACGTCGAGCAAAACATAATCTAGTCAACACCTAAATTCAATAGTGATTCATCAATTCCAAAAATACTTATCCCTGGATCATTATATGAAATCATAGGTGATGGGTAGATTGATCTTTTGACCTTTTTCTCCAAGCAAGTTTTCCAAAACTTATGGTTATATAAACAACCATGAATCTTAGGACAAGGGCTCCATGATATTAACCTCTTACTCTCGTTAATCTTATTTTTCTTTCAAATGCAAACTCTGTCACACTTAAAACACACCCTTTCCAAGCTCATTCTTCTTTACTTTAGCTAACTAGGCATTTGAGGGTACCCAACCCTACCAGAGGGACTTTTTTTACAAGTTCTCCAGCCAAGATCACCATTTTCTCCAAAAATATCAATTCCACGTCAGCCTTGCAAAGAACCCCCTAATCATTGTAGTTTGTCCAACCTCAACAATCAGTATGAAGATTACATTCAAATTCATATATATCACATCCAAAAGTAACTTTGCTGGTGTTTTCGCCATACGAGGCATTGTAGAATCCGTAGCCGATTTTGTTATCGAAAAAGAAAGAGGAGATAAGGTTACTGAGGTCTTTGTACGCACGTAACTTTCTGGACAGCTGTGATACAGTTTTTTTTAATTGTGAAACACTGAGGACAAGGAGGTGAGTGAAAATGACATAAAAAAAGTAATTTTGATGGTGACATTGCCTTTGCACAGCCTCACGTCCTCAGTTCCATGCATGGCACAAGTAGTGAGTGAGGAATGATCACTATCACCATATGAAGTGGTGTGGTGTCTTTTCCTGTTGGTCCACTTTATGACAGCTTAATTTCCTTGGAAAAGAAGATGGGTCCCTTACTTTCCTCGGACCAATCTCTGAGTGCCTAATTTCCTTGAAAAGGTTATTTGTCCCCTGCTTTCCAAGGAAAATCAGATTTTAAAAAAACTCTGCAAAGACTTGTGGCAATTGACTCAGTCGCATAGAATTTTTTTTTTTTTTTCCTTAAGGCTTGTTTGGTCGAATACTTATGAAAAAAAATATTTGTTTAAAAATATTAATTTAAAGAAAAAAATTAAAAATAATTCAAATTTTTTTAAATATATTTTTTAAATATAAAAACAAACAGAGTTTGATCTATTTTTATAGTTATATTGGAGATTCAAAACTTGGATATTGAAGACTTGGACTAACAAAACGAATTACAATTACAAAATAAATTAAAAGAAGAAGGTAAATTATTGTTGCATTCATATTTATCATTTTTTTCTAAATCATGCTAAATGTAATCGCCCATTATAACAATTCTACTATTAAGCATTACATTTCATTCTAAAATAAAATAAGGATATGCAATTATACTATTAAGCATTATATTTAATCCTAAAAAAAAAACTGAAACATGCATTAAGATTCAATCCCATCTCAATTTTTTTAGCAATTATTAAACTCCACACCACTAGGTTATTTCTATCAATTTGATAAATATTTCATTCTAAAATAAAATAAGCATAATATTTCAAAAATATCTTTAAAATAAATAACTTGAGAGATTTTTAATTATATATGCTTTTTTTATTGGAGTGAAAAGTCAAACAAGACCAAATTGATAGAAATAACCTAGTGGTGTGGAGTAATATTTAAAATAAATAACCTGAGAGATTTATTGAAGTGAGTAGTATTTTATTTTTATGCTGCTGTTATTAAAAAATAAAAGATACAATGAGAGAAAATAAAAATCAATAGAGGAAAAAGAAAGAAGAAGGTACAAATAAAAAAAAATGAAAAATTCAGAAAAATGAAAAAAAAAAAAAAAAAAGGAAAAAAGAGAGTAGAGAAAACAAATAAAAGGGTGCAAGCCCATCAATCTAACCCGATTCCATCTACTTATTTTCTCATGCCCAACTCTATTCCCTTATTTTCTCATGCCCAAAAGACAAAAACTTCCCCTCACGTAGAAGCATTCCATCTCCTAAAACTGTAAAAACAAAATCAACACATTTCATAAATAGCTACCCAATTCAATTTGCAATTAACAATACGAATAAATCCATAAAACAATATAAAAATCAATTACGTGTTTTTTAAACAATAACAGCAACGAAGACAACAATGCAAAATGAAAAGCGAGACCTGGGAGTAATTATTATAGAAAAAGGTAAAAAGAATGGTGTTTTTACCGTAGCACAACACACTATTTTTAAGAAAAAAAAAACATTTTATCCTTCTAGGATCAAATTGATTACCAATTTAAATAACTTTGTTAAGAAATGATAAAATTAAAAGAAATAAGAGTAAAGGGAAAAGAGAAAAAAAGGTGGCATTTTCAAAATTAATGCAGAAAGTTCACGTTACTCCTCTTACTTTCTAATTTTTAGATTTTTAGTCTATTTATTTTTCTAATATTCAATTTTAGTCCAAACCTTTATTTATTTTTTAAAATTTTCAGTTCTATACTTGAGAGAGGAGAGGGGAGAGAGAGAGAGTTGTTAGATTCTTGTTGAATGTCCATGAACAAATTCAGCCATTAAAGATTTTTCTTTTTCTTTATGCTTTTGATAATTAATCATCATAGATTGATACTAGATCATTTGTCTTATCTTATCTATATTGTGGGTCAGATTAATTTTTTTAACATAAATAAATATCTTGATATTACTAACATGATTTCTAGTAAAAAAATAAATAAATCGTGTAGGGGTTCATTTAATGTGACTCGGTCAACTAGACAGGTTCAAAACAATTCATATGACCATTAAAAATGTAATTGGACTAAAAAATCTTAAGACAACATCTTATTTTTAAAAAAAAGTATTGAACCGAAAACATATTGGATTGACCTAGGTCAACCCCGGTTAACCTACCAAATCCACAACCTAAATCATGAGACTGAGATAACCCCATAGAAAGCAAATAAAAAAATTTATAAAGCCCAATTTCCAATCAATCTAATATTGAATGATTAAATTAAAAAAAATCAATTAAAAAAACAAAAGTATGACTAGAGTCAACTTAGATGAACTTATCAAACTCGAGTCAAAAGACTGATATAACTCTATAAAAAGAAAATATAAACAAAATTATAAAGTTCAATTTTGAATCAACATAATATTGAAAGATGAAATTGAAAAAAAAAATCCAATTAAAGAACAGACCATAAAAAACCTTAACCAACCTGATTAACCCGCAAAACTCGTAATTCGGATCATAAGAACATTATAACCTCATAGAAAGAAAATGAAAAAAATATTTTTAAAGACCAATTCTCAATTATTCCATTGTTAAAAGATGGATTTGAGAAAACAAATTAATTAAAAAAACTAAAAAAATTATCTAAATCAACACGGTTAATTCATAAAACTCACAACCCAGGTCATGAGACCATGATAACCTCATAAAATAATTAAAAACAATTATAAAACTCAATTCTCAATCAACTTAATGTTGAAGGATTAAGTTGAGAAGTAAATTAATTAAAATAATAATAATGACTTAGGTCAACACGGTTAACTTGTAAAATTTGTAACCCGAGTCATAAGACTAAGATAACTCTATAAAAAAACAAATCAAAATAAATTATAAAGTCTCATACCTAGTAAACCTAAGAATGATAAAATTAAAAAAAAAAAAACTAAGTTTGAAATTAAAAACAAAGAGTCATAAAAACTTTTGAGGCTTGGGTTTTCATTGTTAATTGCTATATTGAAAATTCAATTCCTTTTAACATATGTTATCATAAATTGATATAGGTTCATTTAAAAAAAACACTCTAAATGTTTTACGAGTCCACGGGGTGTTCCTTGTCTCATCTCAGTAAAAATGGCCCTCCTAAAGAGTTCGTCTGGTCCAGCTAGCACTAGCCCCATACCCCAAAAGTTGAACTCCGAACTTCTATGCCCGAAGTTCCGTGAATCACTCAGCATAGAGCTTCTAACCCATAATCCAGAGAGCTTCTCTCTCGGGTGATAGCCGACCCTAAACTTTTTATCTGTCTTTTGTTTTCTTTTGCTGCCACTTAAAAGACAGCCCCCTTCTTTATATACGTGTGATTTACATTTTAAGCTTTAAATGGTATATCTGAAATAATATTTTATCCTATCTGCTATTAAAATACATGGATTAATATAAAGTTGAGTTTGAAAACCCCATAATTTTATTTGGATTCTAATTAGTTTTTTTTTTCGTGCTATGATACAAGTTAAATTAGATTTTTTTAAAATATTAAAAAAATATTTTTATTATTTAGTATTTTTATTAAACTTGATTTACAAAGTGAATTTGGAATTCCTCTTCCTTAACTCATTACCTAAATTAATTTTATAAGAATTGTCTTAAACCCAATGATCCAACTTAATAGGTTCAAAGAAAATAGGACTATAAATAAAAGCCTGGAATCTTACATGGATTCTAAATTTATCTAACTAACAATGAGTAAAAATTTGATAAAAAAATATTAAATCTTGTTTGAAAGTCCGGTCCAAATAGAGGTAGATTAAAATTTATTATTTTGTTTAAAATATATTTTTTATATATTTGTATTGTTTTAATGTGCTGATATCAAAAATAAATTTTAAAAAATATTATTTTGATACATTTTTTACGAAAAAATATTTTAAAAAATAACCGCTATCTCATTTTCGATCACCCCATTATAATATTATAAAATGCTTTTATTCCAGCAATCCAAAAAAAATAAAAATAAAATAAAGGAAAAGGCAAACACTTCAAGCATTGCAATGCAAGAGAATAGTCCTGAGATACAGAACAAATTATAGCATGCTTAACGGTGGACCCTCCATCCGCAAACTCTACCGAGGGTAGAGCTCAGAGATTGAAGCCTCATTGATTGAAAATGGGACAGATGCACTTCGGGATTGATCAGACTCGGTCCAAGTTGATGATGTCCCAGGCAGTACCGTACCGCGAGCAAAAAATGCAGGCTTCTGAGGTACTGGAAGAGTGACGGAGTAAGAACTTAGCATGATAACAACTGAAGCCATGTTTGGTCTATCAAGTGCATTTTCCTGCACACATAGTAAACCAACGTGGATACATCTCAACATTTCATTTCTTGAGCCAGCCCTTAATGTCGCATCTATCAGCTTATCTAAATTCGGTCCGCTATTCCAATTTTCCCACGTCTGCAAAATTTTAAGAAAAGAACAGCAGAGTGTTAGAAGGAAAGTGCTTAGCTCGATGTCTTTCCTGGCAATCTGGATCAAGAAAAATGCAAGTCAGACAGTATCATACTCACATATGTCAGAAGGTCTTCCACCTCCCCCTCATTGATAAAAGTTCTTTTTCTACCACTTACAATTTCCAAAACAAGCACACCAAAGCTAAAGATATCCGATTTGACAGAGAAGTGTCCGCGCATTACATACTCTGGAGGCATGTATCCACTGAAAATAATAATTTGTTATTGCATTCTTTTAGTTCAAGTCAAATAGAAAGAAAATTAACCAAAGGAACTTTGGTATTCCCTGATTTCTGATATACACTTACAAGGTTCCAACAACTCTGCTTGTACTTTCTTGGGTTTGATCCCCTGCAAACAGCCTTGCCATGCCAAAGTCTGATATCTTAGCATTCATTTCTGCATCTAACAAAATGTTACTAGGTTTCAGGTCACGGTGAATGATCCGGAGACGAGAATCTTCATGAAGGTAAAGAAGTCCTCGAGAAATGCCTTCTATGATCTTGTAACGTCGTTCCCAGTCCAATTGTGAACGCTTGGTTTGATCTAAAAATTCAGTAAACTATGGCAGTTAGATGAATCAAAAAGTACTATGCTTTAATAAAGGAACTGCTGGTTTATGCTTTGTTTGCAGGAATTAGTTCTTTCTCTTTTTTCTATTTTTAGACAGTAATCTCCATCGGAATGTTTTGGAAGAGGAGGCATGGCCGTACCGAAAATGAAGTTGTTGAGGCTTGAGTTAGGCATAAACTCGTAGATAAGAAGCCTTTCCTCTTGTTCAAAGCAATAGCCTAGGAGCCTAACCAAATTCTTGTGCTGAAGTTTGGCCACCAGCAGGACTTCATTCTTGAATTCTTGCTCTCCTTGTGTGGAATCCCTAGATAGTCTCTTCACGGCTATATATTGTCCGTTGGGAAGGGTACCCTGAAAGCAACAAGGGTGTTAGGAGTTATTACCACAACCATGTAGGAATGCTTGAAACTAACCTTCCAAGAATTCGATTCTCATTAGTTAGCAAAATAAATATAGTAAAAACATCAATATCTCTAGCGCATATATATATATATATATATATATATATATATATATATATAAACAC
>Ga0307511_10004626_pt1 | contig 14041 bp, 20 predicted proteins | sample 13_EM_MG_FD_200266 | JGI IMG/M metagenome (GOLD analysis project Ga0307511, IMG submission 200266) | Populus trichocarpa ectomycorrhiza microbial communities from riparian zone in the Pacific Northwest, United States - 13_EM | ecosystem: Host-associated > Plants > Roots > Unclassified | place...
GGATATCCCAATAATTTCACGACACCCCTGCGAGCCGTGTATCTTCTCCGTTCGCCCGCCTGTAGGTAGCGCCGTGGGGGGAAGGGTCTCGACCAATCAGAACCGGTGTTCATCTCCGGAATAAGCGGTGCTGCCAAACAAAACCAAATCGAGACTTGGGCGTACACGCGAATCCGAAACCGAGGGAGGGCTTCAGCCAGGGGAACAAGAAGGGAGTTATATGCAACACCCGCCCACGCTACTCTCGGGACACCCTCTCCTCACCCGAACGACGATGGCGACGACGAGCAACTCCGGGTCTGGTCAGAAGCAGTCCACCTCGTCATCTTCGCGCTTTGCCTCCCTCAGGGTATTCAAGTTCGCCGCCGGTTCTTCCAAACATTCTCCGCCAGTGCCACCTCCGAAGGATAATCCGCCACCGACCAACAACTCTTCCCTGTCTCTCGTCCCGGACCCGTCCACCCCAATGACACCCGTTTTCACAGACTACACTCGCTCACAGTCAACTCCCCCATTTTCTGCCGTTCAGTCTCCAGTGCTCAGTTCGCAAGATCCGCCTTCGGCCTCATCTTCGACAAGTTTTGGGAAGGGTCTGATAAAATTCGCGAAGAGGAGTCTGACGCCCAAGTCTGTCTCAAGACAGCTGTCTGAATCTTCGGAGGAGAGCTCGATCTCGTTGCCTTGGGGCTTTCAGGTCTGTCTCATCTCTAATCACCCTCCCGCCTTGCAGCATATATGCCCAATTTCCCCTACACCCCGCCACTGTTCTCATTAATTCAGATATCGGTCACTTGGATTTTGAGTGCTGACGCTCCGTTCTCTCTCTTCTAGCACAACCTGCACGTCGACGAAGGGTGAGTTCTCCCCCGCTCACGCCGTTTGAACCGGAGAATGGTTTCTGATTTTATGTTCTAGATATGGGGGGTTACCACCGAGTTGGACGGCATCACTGGCGAGTCTTGGTTACAGCGAAGAGGAGATCGAAGCTATCAACTACCGACGAGCCTCCTCGCGGGCACCGTCCACCATCCCGTTCCAGCACCCTAATTTCCCAAACCTGCCATCAACCAGTCAACTATCCATCATCACGACGACCACCCAGAATGCTCGGGACCGCGGGACACCATCGCCATCTATGCGCAGGCAACCTTCTCAGGCTTCGATGCAGTCAAGAGGGACGAGACGGACGAGGAAGGTCTCCACGGATACCACCAGGTCGAGGCAGAGCTTTTACCAGTCGTCTGCTGGGAACGATAGTTTCGGGGACCTTTCATACGCGACGGACGATCATCCTCCACCTTTACCCACCGCTCCGTCGATACACCTCAATGGTCACAAACCAAAGAAGTCCAGTGATACCCTTGCCTCTGCCTCGACGAATCTGAGTGGGCGTATCCAAAGCCCGACGACGAGATTAAGGTCTCCACACGATTTCCCTCCGACTCCACAGTCACATTTGTCGACGCAGACCCAATCACAACTGCCCTCACGGCCTCCGCAGATCAGGAGCGCGTCCCGGGACGGCCCACCCCAGGCAGGTAGAACGATAGGACAGACGGCGTACCATCTGCCAAAGACCCCACCAAGGAGCGCGAGCCAAACCTTCAAAGTGGTAAACGCCGATACATTGTCGCAGTCTCCGCCACCGGCGTATCACCTCGATAGCCCCCCACCGCTCAGCGTTATGGAGAAACCACGACTGCCCATCTCACAACCCAGACAACACCAACAAAGGACTCCACAATCACAACCCCAACGGGTGCCTTCGACACGACAGGAGCAGGTGGATGAAAAGCCGAGGGCATCGGTCATCTCAACAGCCACCGTGACACCGGAATCCGGGCTGCAAGACACTTCCGAAGTCAATGGCGCCAATCACAATGATGGGCAGGCGGGTGAAGAGGACGATGAACCTACTTCGTTGCCCCCGCTCGAGTTGAGTATGTCCTCACTATCGATGTCTCCAGCAGTTTCTGCCAAGAAAAAGAAGAGGTATTCGTTGGCACCGCCGAGGTTGAGCCTCGGCCAGGACGCGTTCGCGGATATTGGGAGCTGGGGAGATAGTTTGGTCGATTCTCTTTCGGCCACCCCGACTGCAGCTAATACCATGGGCGCCAGTACCAGCAGCGCCTCGGTCGAGAAGAGTGCGCCTGTGTTTGGTAGGGTTGGTGTTGAGGAGAAGGAGAAGCCGCAGACGAGTTTGAGCACTGGTACCGCTGGGAAGAGCTTAGCTTCGACTATCTTGACTACCAAGGAGAAGGAGGAACCGAGCAGAACGTACGGTTCGGCTTCACAATCGAGTTTGCTAACCTCTCCTCCCTTGGTGACGAGTCAGAGCCTCCCAGCCCCGAAGACCCACGAACGTCCACAACCATCATCCTCTCAGCCCCAGGCTCTGGCTCAACCACAACCGCGGTCGGGGCCCATTCTACTGCCGAAGGCTACTCCTGTTATTCCTTTTCCCCAACCCTCGAGACCGTCGACGGCCAGTTCAACGTCAAGTACCACTTCTGCGTCCACTTCAAACTCTCATTCGAGGACCCGAATACTACCTTCGACAACGAAAGTGGCGGATCGGTTCACACCTTCGCCGTCGCCCTCTCCTGCTCGGGGTCGCACAGGACCTGATCCTCCCATACCTGTCGAACCTCCATTACCAAAAATACCGTCGACTAACCCCCTTTCCAAGTCACCACCACAACCTCCTCGAGAACGCTCGGTTTCGAGGGCTAGTAGTATGCACCGCCCGTTACCACCGCAGAAACCGTTACCAACGTTGTCGCTGATGTCACCGGTACCATTGCCGAACCCTCCTTCTCATGTGGAGTTGAAGAGCAAGATCTCGACGGTTAGTTTGAAGGCTGCGGCAAAGAAGGAGAGGGAGAAGGAGAAGGAGGGTGAGAAGGTCGGAAAGGTTGTGGATGTTGGGAAGAAGGAGAAGGAGGTCGCGAAGAAAGAGGGGAAGGTGAAGGCGAAGGGATCGGGTGAAGGGGAGAGGTGGCCGATGACTGCGAAGGAGAGGATCGAATTTATGGCTTCTATCAACCATGATAACGACGGGCTGGACTTCGGCGGGAAGAGAGGGAATCAAGACACCTCGGCCTCCCCTGACCTTAGCAAGAAGACGAGCATCGCCTCGCTGGATCCACAAAGAGACGCCCATCTCTCCGTCGACTCTACTCAATTCGATCCGAACCGTCTGTCTGGCGCTTCCGCGGGCAGCAGGGGCAGCACCCGATCTAGCAACGGGGGTGGGCTGAAGCTGATCATTGGCCGGAGCGACTACCACAACGACAATCGCGATTCGAACGTGTCCACGTCGACCATCACTAACGCCACTATCGTCAGTGGGCCTGTATCAGTTGCGACGAGGGTGAGAGCGGATCTGGTGGTTTCGCCTTCTGTGACATTGGGTGCGCCGCCATCTGCCGAGCCTCTCTTGGGAGTGGGGTCGACGGAAACTACGCCTAAGCAGACTACACCGTCTGTCTCAAATGTTGACGTGGTTGCGGATGACGAAAGGTCTCGTTTCGGGTTTGGAGGGAGGTCACCCTCTCCTGGTTCTTCGACCAATTCCCATTCGAGCTCATCGGCCACTACGTTGTCCTCTACGGGCCCTTCATCACTCAGCTCCGCGACCAGGGCGGCCGGGTTCACTCGACCGGTGATCAAGCAACACTCTGGTTGGGAAGGTGAAGAAGGGGCTAGGAGAGTGGTGGCTTCCAGCTCGTCGTCGCCGTTGCCTTCTCCGTACAAATCAGAGTTTGATGGCGAGAGCGATGAGGAAGGGGAGGACGATGATGGTGAGATTGAGATTGGGGATGAAGAAGAGGACGCGGTCATTACCAGAGTTAGCCCTCCTCCGTCCGATTCAAGGAAGGGATCTACCACTGGTCTCGTGGATGAATTCACTGGCAATAGGCGTCCCTCACTCGTCATCCCTTCTCACCCCTCATACTCGTCGATGGCTCGAGATCCCCACACTGCCCCCTCAGCTACGAAGCAGATGCTAAGTCTGCTCAACGCCGCGCCTTATTCAGCCGGATCTGGCGGGTCCTCGCCTGGACAGAGGTACCCAGGTTGGGTATCGGATGTGCTTTCGAAAGCTGGTCTGGAGATTTTCGTCAATGAGAAAGTGGAGCCGAGAGATTTCTTTGATGGACTCGCGGAAGTGGCGGAGGGTGAGTCCGGGTTCGTGTATCAGGCGAAGGTCATTCGGACCGTGCCTGGATCGAAGCTGACCAAGAGGGGGCTTCAACCGGGCGGCGTGGTCGCGATCAAGGCCGTGCCGATACTACCGTCTGGGTCGAGTAAACTGGACGATTTGAGGAGGGAAGTGGAGGTGATGAAGCGAGTGTTCGAGGACGATAGGTCCACTGGGTCACCGTTCGCTTCAGCTTCGGGGTACCCAACCGGAGCAGCCCACGTGTTGATCATGGAGGCGATGTATGTTGATTTACAGGAGGACGCTCTGTGGATCAGGATGGAGTTGATGGAGAGGAGTTTGGCGGATGTGGTTGCGCTTGTGGAAGGGGGACATTTGGAGAGGATCGATGAGAAGGTCGTGGCGAGGTTTGCTTCTGATGTAAGTCTGCCCGTGCTCTCGCTGCGATCTGTGGGAGATTGATCGTTTTTTGTATTGCGCGCTTAGATTGTCCAAGCTTTGAGTTACCTCCACGGTTTGGGAATCGCGCATCGTGATGTGAGGTCCGACAATTTGTTGTTGAACCGGGATGGCGTCTTGAAGATCGGTAGGCTCGTCTGTTGTTGATCATGAGGTTGAGAGGCTTATGCTTAACTCAGCTGATTTCTCGAACGCTGTGACGATATCCCCCGGATCCCCGACGTGCACTGGAGCTGTGGGTGTTATTTACTGGCAAGCGCCAGAAGTCCGAACGTACGTGTTTCGCTCGCCTCCGTACTCATCGCATCGATTCTCAGTCCTTCCTTTTTTCTCCTTACAGTGGCGTTTACAACCCAACAAAAGCGGATATCTGGTCCCTCGGTGCCACAGTCTGGGAGATGGCCGAATCAACACCACCCTTCCACGAGGCGGCTAGTGCGAGCGATCTGAGGGATCGCTGGCCTCCGCTCACGAGAGCGAAGGAATTTTCACGATCCTTACACGACTTTTTGACCTTGTGCTCGAACCCTGTTGCGTCGAGGCCGGATGTGAGCGTGCTCGCCCAGGTGAGTACCCCCCTTTTATTTATTTATTTGGAGGGAGTGGTAATGGAACGATTGGCTGACCGGTGCCATGACTTGATTTCGTAGATGCCTTTCGTCCGGAACGCTGGTCGACGCTCTGCCATCATCCAGATACTCAAGAAGTGCAGAACTATCGAGAGCCTGCTCATGGGTGGTCGACCGAGCGTCGATTCCCAAGGCACATTCTCAAGGCGATGACCGATTCATTTCCACCCTATGCGCGCCCACGGTTCCGACCGACGGATACGCCTTTCTCACTACCTTCTCGATCAACACAACCAACCTACACCATATATTTCGACCATACAACTCTCCCATACTTTCTATGGCGCATTAGCCCTCTCCTACCCCATCCCTCTCTTCTCTTTAGGTTCTCTCTCATTGCTGGATATCGATGCTGAAGTTGCTGTGATCACTGCTATTTGTGTTTTTACCGGTTCCACCCACAATTAACTTTACTCTCTCATATAACCTTGACACTCTCCTTTTTTCTTTATTCACCAGTTCATTTATCCCCCCCGGGGTCCCGAGCAGACCCCCGCTTTCGTTCACTGTTCATGGTCCCAACCCATTCCATCTCATACCTAACCCTCATCTTATATATATATCAACTATATAGATATCCGGAGTACGACGGTACACGTTCAACCTGCTACTTGGAAATGCCAATGGATATAGAAACACATTTCGGGTTATAATGCGCGAAGCTTGGGAAGTCGTGTTAGAGACCGTCAATGGGGCCCCCTACGTCCTCGACGGCTTTCTTGAGCCTACGAGTCTCCTTGACCACGGTATCGTTGTCGTCCTCCGCCAACTCCGCGATGAACGTCGACGTCTCCGCCACAAACCCAACCAACTTGATCCCATTCGTCCTCCATAACCTGGTTGCGCATTGAACGGAGAATATTCGTTGCTTAGCATCCTCGGAGCGAGTCTGCATGAGGATCCCAAGATTAAGGGACTTGAGGAGTGCCCCTCCACTTCCGCCACCTCGCTCGTCGTAGTCTTCGCTAACAGCACCTGCGAGAGTACAGAGAGCGCCCGAGAGGAGGGACCCACGATCTGCTTCGCCCTCGATCCCGGTGAAGGAGTTACACACAATAGGGATTTGGGAAACGAGAGGTCCAGAGATCTGTTTGAGACGATCTTCACGCCAGAATGCTATTTCCAAGTGGAGAAGCGGTTCAGAGGATGGTGCGAAATGAACTTGGGAGACTTACCGGCTTCGTCGACTTCGAAGGATTTGCCGAGGACCTGGACGAGGGAGCTCCACAACTCTGGATCCGGTTCTTCTGAATTGGTAAAGGACTCGAGGAGATCGGTGAACGCTTGAATCATGAAACTCATGTAGGGCGTCATCAACGTCTTGAAGTAATCCAGTAACGCTGCGTACACACGACAGAAGACCGTGCGCTTTCTCTCATCTTGTGAGACATTTCAGCGAGTTTCAGAGAGCTAGAGGAGGGCATTCCGTACCAGATTCTTGGGTGAATGCCCAGTCGTACAACTTTCGGAAGAGAGGTTTGAAAGTGGCTTCGTTCAGCTTCACTACCAACTCCAAAAACGCAGAGATGGTCTCGTGTTCGGACTAGGGAAATAGAAGACTCATCAATCATCAACGGACGAAAGCAATAGGGACGATTCTAACCTCTTCATCCGATGTTTCCTCATCGCTCTGAACCGCGAACCCGTCAAGGAATAGATTGAACAAGGGACGCAGTTGATGCAGAAGCTCTCCTCGTGGTGCAGTATGGATCGCCTTTTTCAGTAGCAAGAAGAAGGTACCAAACGACGTGGTCGTTAACGACCCTTTCAACCTCTTCCACGTATCACACAAGGTCGGGATTAAGACGGAGCTCGGCACTCGTTTTGCAACTGCCTTCACGAGGTTTGCCATCACTAATGTCTCGGTTACGACATCGTGGAGTAGGTAGAGGTCTACGACGAGGTTGATGTCATCTGCGGTCCAGAATGAAGGAATAGTGGAGAGCAACGCCTGCAGAACCCGAAGGGTCTTGATGGATACTGATGAACCTGCAGAGAGGTTGAGTGAACCTGTACCCACCTGACAGTAGAAAACATACCAGGTGTGCCCCCTTGGACTTCGGAGCTGATCAACTTTGTACATTCCAGAATAATCATCTTAAGGTTTGGGATAATCCGTGGACCAAGTTTCGCGCTTTTGACTAATCAGTGACCGAACCCTGCCTCCACGCATGGGACGTACCAAATGGCACTCAGTGCATCCATCGCATTGTCGTTATATGACTTGTTGTGGATGAGGGGTAGGATGGTCGAGATCATTTCCGCGAGGTCATTCTCTTCCCCAGGAGCCATCGTGCATGCCAAAGAGTTGAGAGCCTTCAGACCAGACTGCACATTCTCCTCATCGTTCAGGCACAGCTCAACCGTCTCGAGGATCTTCGAAACGGATGAGGACGAAGAGTTGCGAACTTCCTCGGATAGTTTCAACACTCGCTCTGCTAGTAAATCTAATGCGCCTGATTTTATCTGGGATGACCGTCAGAGGGTCCGCCGGGCGGGGGGTTTCGTACAGCACTCACCTTTCTATCTTCCACCCCTGTAACCAAGGTTGTCACACATGACACAAACTCTAACGCGGGTACGATGCTCAACACTGAGCTCAAACAATTCCGCGCTGCGCTGCTAATTTCCGTGGCTTGTTTTTCATCTGAATGTGCACCCGCGACAACCGATATTTGGAGTAGGTGTGGCACAATAGCGCTTACACGACCCTCTACCGGCGTTCTTGTTTGTTGAAGAGCGTAATTCACAAACAAGAGCAGTGCGTGGGACCGCCTCTTCGCAGCAATGAGGGATGAACCATCCTCGTCATTCCTTTACGTTCGCGGTCGGTCAGGGTTCCGTACGCGAAGTTTATCGTGAAACATACCTCGTGAGGTCCAGGAACGTGGGTTCTGTTATTTCCAGCTTGAATGCGTGCGCCAAGATCCTCTCACTCTCTTGTACGATATCGTTGAGCGTCTGATGAAGATAGTTGGTCTGGGTTCCTGGGGGTAACTAGGGGGGACGCACCTGGACTTGGGTAGCGCTTCCGTAGTGGTGCAGAATTGACAGTGGAATGGACAGCGACGCTTGTGCGTCGGGCTGGGACTGTCGAACCACACGCCCGGTTACCTTCTCGACTAGCAACATCGAAATGGGCGCGAGGAATTCGTCACCACCGAGGACCTCGGTAAGGTGCACGAAGAAACTAGTATACCCACCCGGTGAGATAACGATATCACCTGTGATAGACCTACTCACCTGATCCTACGGTGACGCGGGATGTGGTTTGCGGCGTCGGTGAAGATGGACAAAAATTCCCTCAATGCAACATGCAATCCAATGGAGCTTGCGTATTTAGATTTGAGGGAGGATGTCATTACGGGTAAGACGCTGTCGATTGTCTACGGGGAGGTCAGACATCAAAATAGAAACACCGTATCCGCACTCACCTTTTGCACGACCTTGAAGCTGTACTCGTCATCGCGGTGTAGAACACTAGATCCCATGAACGTGAAGATCGGCATGACATTTCGGAGGACGGCCTCCGGGGCCAGGTGGGCGAGACTTGAGATGAGAAGGAGAGCCTGGTGGAAAGTCTGTGGATTGTCCGACACTTTGGGTGGCGTGAGCACCATTTGGCGGACGTTTCGGGGGGATTGGCTTACGGCGTATGATCTGGATGAGCACATCAAACTTAATATCGGTTGGGGAAACACTGTTAGATGGCTGTGGTGATTGCGTCAGCAGATGACAGGGCTTCAGGACAGTGGACAACGAACCAAACGGTCTGCCAAATCACCAATGACAGACATCAAGAGTTGTTCCAAATATGTGATATCCGACTGGCCCACGGATGCTCCAGTACAATGGACAACTTTATCAAGCGTCTCGAGCAGACGAATCACTAAATCCTTGGACCCGCTAAATGCCTTGTCCTCGCCAATAACTTCGATGAGCAGAGTAAGCGGCTGGAGTTTGTCGGCAGTGAATGATGGTTCGTTTTGTTGCCTGTATCAGTAGACCTTCAGTCAACGGTACAACCAAACCACCATGAAGGTCTAACCCATCGAGCCTGGCCTTCTTTATAACCGGAGCGGCTGCCCCATCCATGACGGGCTGCAGGGATTGAATAAGATACAGCAATAAGGAAGGATCTTCAAGAACGAGGCTGAGTAAACTTTTGCATTGTGTAACCTATGCCGATGTCAGCCCACGCGTGTGAATGACCAGTACAATATTTACCGCCTCCACCACACCCCCTGTATCCAAGAGGAACTGGCACAACGCGACTTGTCGTTTAAATGAGAGCCTTTTGAAGAGCCCGCCCCGTAGCGTTTCCTCGAGCACATTGTTTAGGAAGTGGTGAGGGCCTGTCGAAGTGGTTATTAGGAAAGTCGAGGTTCCGAAACAGTGTGGTTCTGACCTTGAGTTAGACAAGCCCGTAGCATCTCAACGAAAATTCCCCAGAGTAGTCCTTCCTCGTCGTTCAACGCTTTCGCGGCGCCCTTGTCGAACGCGCGCGCAATAGCCACGAAGTAATCCTGATCGACGGTTGCTGAGATAGCGGTCTTTCCAGGGGTCTCGAACGAATCTTTTAACACCGGAGTTAACATCGAAGCCTTGGATGGATCGGGGACATCTTTGAGAGACTTCAGGATGCCAGCTCTAACTTGACGCAAGGGGCAGGCAACCGCATGGGAGACAAGGTAACATATCACTCGGTGCTTGAAACTAAAAGCGTTGTCAATGAAATTATCGGTCAGATCAAGGGTCGCACACACCCGGAATCTTTCTTCGAGTCGGACTTGTGTTTTGTGAGGTGTTGCTGGTGGAAAGCGGGGAGGTAGTCGACGTCATTAGTCAAGTAGCCACCCTGGTCAACGAGTATAAGGATGTATCTCTGGAAGTCGTCCCAATCAAGGAACTGCAGCTGGTCTGGAGGTATTTGTGAGTTTGGTGCTACCAGTAAGTTGCTGATCCGACTCACCTGACTGAATCCCATAAACGGTATCGATCGCGTAGATGGTTTTAGGTTTCCCCGCTTGGCTCAATTGTCCGAGGATCGATAGGCATTGAACGGCGGCTGCTCTTACTGACTGGGTAGGAGACTCAAGCACTGCCAGGATCGAGGGCACGATGGTCTGGAAATCGATGGGTTCGTGTGCCGCTTCGTGAGCGGTCAGAAATGCAGAAGCATGAGCCAATGCCGCCAGCTGAATCTGAGTTCGTGCCTCCCTGCTTGCATCCCCGAAGGAAGACGACCAAACGCCCGCCAAGAAGACAAGAACATTGTCCTTTAAGGAGATAAACAAAGCTCGCAGGAGGTAGGCAGATATGACAGGAAGTGTCGATGCAGCGTTTGCGAGTGCATATACCGTAGCCATCAATATAACGTACTGTGTTCCTCTAGTATCCTCCTCAGGTTGAGTTGCCTGGTTTAGCCAATTGATCCTGCAATTCGCTGGTCTCGGTATCGTTGGGATCAAAGTCAGTACCGCGACCTTCAAGCGATTCAACGTAGTTTTGCTGCCCGGTTTATGTACCAAGCAGGAGGCGAGGCCGGTGTCGCTAATGAACTACGAGCGGATTAGTGCGACGATGGAGAAGTGAAGGTAGTACCTTACGGATTGAAGATTATTGGATCCCTTCATGAAGTCTTCCATCCCAGATAGGGTCTCGATAGCCATGGCTTGAATCGCACGTTGAGCCACACTGAGTTGATGTTGACCAGATAACTTCCCAAGCAGAGCACGTGTAACGAGGTAACCTAGTGCCCTTGCGTTAGGGTTTGCATCGTTAAGGACCCCAAGCACAAAATTAATGTGGTCCGAAGGTTTCTGAGATAGCATGATGTTATCTGTCGCGACAAAAGCCTCAGAAACGCGTGACAAGTATGAGGGGCTTTTCTATACCTGCGATTCGGCTCGCCAGAGCGATGTCAATGGCGGCGAGCTTTTGAAGTACGGGATCGGAAGCTCCTTCGTCCTCGGTGGCAACAAAGTTTTCTTCCAGATCGCGGATGATAACCAGACACCCGCGCAAAAGTTGAAATTCGGTGAGGCCATCGCTGCAGTCTTCGGATTCCAGGATGTCCCAGACAGCCGCAGATGTCTTCTGCCTTGCTTTTGTGAAAAGCAGGAAAGGCCACAGGCACCGCTCCACTACGATTTTGATTGTGCTTGGGTATTCCTTGGAAAAATGGTGGGAGAGGAAAGTGACGTGGAGGCGGATGAGTTGGCGCGGAGTTGCTGGGGAGGATAAAATGGCAGCAATGGCTTCGAGGTACCCCTTTTCTATGTGCGGGAGCAAAGAGGGAGGTTTGGAGTATAGTGCCTCGAGCACGGTAGGACTTGTATCGATCGTTCTCGAGAGAAGTGCGGCGGCAATCTCCTATCGTGAAAATGGTCGGATGATTCGTTGGCAAGGGGTCGCGAGACACAATACCTTATCATCGCTGTTCCCCTCCAATAAGCCCCGCACTCCCACCGTACGTGTGCTTGGATCCGAGTCCACTGATGCCATTATGAGGTCGGCGACTCTACCCCCCGTCCCGATTGATGGTATGAAATCTAGGTTCGCCTGGTCGGAGTGGCGTGAACGAATAATCGATAGACACAGTCATCGTACTCACAACAGAAAGCGATAGGATGAGCTGCTCGATTTCAGTCCGTCCATCCTCACCCCTCTCGTTAACTACGTCTGACAGAACCTCAGAGAAGATTTCAGGGTGTCGCTGGCGAAGTTGGGCCAATAACTTCCGTAGTTGTTCCCTGTTCTCGATACTGGATTCCGAGGACGGTGATTCGAGTAATACCCTCGCTAGGTCTTTGATTACACCTGCCGGAGTTTCAGGGGAACTTAGGATAGTCTCAAGAAGGTTGCGTGCGGCAGGTTTGTCGACACTGGGTAGTTAAAATATGAGTCGAAGCCGTGTTATAACCTCGAGGATGGGCCTACCGTCCAACCAGTGGGTTCAGAAGCGGAATCAAGAACTTCTCGCAGCCCGTCCATCCGAGAGCGTTCGATAGGGTCCCGGTCATATCCCTTGGTGACTAGTCAATTTGAGGTGGGGTAAAACGCGAGGTGAAAACCCACGGGGATTCGATGAGAGTTTTAACCAGAGACCTTGGTATCTTGTCAAGTCTCTCCTGTGGAGCACAGATGGACAGTATCGCGGTCATCACCTGGGCAGGCTCTATTTCGTGGCGGATAGAACCAGCGACGGTCTTTAGGATGCTCTTGGTCGCGTTACTAGTGAGGCGCGATGTTTGCGCTAGGACGGAGAGCAGAATAAAACTCGATAGCTGTTCCTTGTCAGAAGTGGATCATGAATGGTGTGAAACTGCTCACGATGGCATCTTTTGGAACCGAACCCTCGTGCTCGAGTGGTTCGAGGAGATTTGAGAGGAAAACAACCGCGCTGCCGGAATCCAGCGACTCCGCGCGTGAGATATACTCAACCAAAGTGGCGGTATGAAAGTTAACGAGCGTGCGGTGAGAATAACCACCTTTGATAGCTTCTGGAAGGATAGAAGCAGCAAATCGCATTAGGTCGGTATTCTTCAACATCTCCGTGACAAGTGCAGAACGAGGAAGCCCTTTAACTGCAGATTTGTAGGCTAACAGGAAATGCCAGGTTGACTGCGGCCTGCCGTAAGGTGAGGATGACGGAGAATCTGAATAATTTAGGCGCATACTTGACGTGTAATATCGATAAGAGCTTGACGAAGTGTGGAGTTTCGTGGTACGGCAAGAACAAGGCCAGTGCATCGTCTATATTGAACTCGTTGATCCTAAAAAGCATCCTTCAAACTCTGCAAGGGAGCAATTAATATGAGCACCTTACCTAAACCGCCGGACCAACCATTCCAAAATTTTCCCAGACGGAGCGTCCAGGAGGTAGGGTCCCAGCAACCTCAAAAACCTTCCGATGGTCGAACTGAGTTCCTTCTCCTTCTCTTTCGTCAACAGAGTCCGATCAATACTCTTCGCAGCATCCGAGAACAGTGCTTGCTCGAAGGTCCTAAAAGTCGTATTAACAGAGCGCAAGTGTGTAAAGCCATTGAGAGCGAGGGCGTGAACGGAATAGAGGTCATGGTGATTCGCCTCTTTGCCAGTGAATAAATACGATTCCGTGTGTTTCCTTTTGGACCTGTCGACCAGCAGAGATGAGTTCAGCGATGCTCCTTGAGCAAGCTGGGTGGCGAGACTGCTCGTCATCGCGGAGTCCGAGGTGAGAGCAGAGGTGCTTTTGGGGATCGCGAGACTCGATCACTTTTCAAAATGTGTAACGTTTTTGTTCCCACGCTTACAACTTCCGCTCGATCAAGACACCGGGTACAATTTTTCATTAACCCACGTCCTGCAAAGAGCGGTAGTCGGGTGAAACGTTCTCAGGACCACCCAATGCTAATCGTGCGGTCACTGTTCGAACTTGCGGAGCTCTATGATGAGACAGTATGCGACTTGTGTTTGTTCACCTTCCACGCTCATGCCCTCCGATGTCGTGTACCCAAACACGAAGTGGGTGAGATTTGACTCCCCTTTTGTCCATGTCCCCAACCCCCAGTCCCCCTTCTCATTTCTCCTTCTATCGGGTTGCCGCTCCTCGACCGAGACTCTACCATTCTCGATAACCTCTGGAGGTTTGTATTGATGTTGGCCGAGGCGGGGGTGCACGCCATGTCGCTGCCCGAAGTCCTCAGGTCGACCCCGCTCTCTACTTTTACCACTTGACGACTCTTTCATCCCTAAACACACCACCCTCCTTTTAACTTGCCTGTAAGTACGTTGGGTGTGAAAC
>Ga0307511_10004627_pt1 | contig 14041 bp, 11 predicted proteins | sample 13_EM_MG_FD_200266 | JGI IMG/M metagenome (GOLD analysis project Ga0307511, IMG submission 200266) | Populus trichocarpa ectomycorrhiza microbial communities from riparian zone in the Pacific Northwest, United States - 13_EM | ecosystem: Host-associated > Plants > Roots > Unclassified | place...
GGAAAAAAAAAAAAAAAAGTAGAGGGAGAAAGGCCATACCAGGCAACTTAGCCCAATGGGCAGCCCAACTAGAAGAGAAGAAGAAGAATAAAAGATAAAAAAGGAGAGGAGGAAGGGAAAGGCCCAACCATCCAGATGTTGGGCCAATGGCCCAGAAAAATAAGCATAGGGGAAGAAAGAAAGAAGGAAGATGAAAATAAAGAAGAAGCCCAACCAAATGGGTGGGAAGAAGAAAATGAAATATTTATAGTCTTATTTTTTTTTTATTATACTTCGACTTCACTGATTTAAGTGTTTTATTTTTTATCCTATTTCTTTTTTTGTTTCAATTTGAGTTATATTTTTTTTATATAATTTCACCCCTTAATATTTGAGTTTAATTTAAATTTTCAGTGTATGTAAAAATTTATTCTCGGGATTTACATTAGTTAAGCTCGTGTCTAAAATTTCACAGGTTATATGTTTGAAAAATTAACCTAACTTTGGAGATTTTTCCGGGATTGCTTGTTTTTTTATCAATTTTTTAATTTGATTTTTTTTCAATTTTATCATTCAACATTTATTTGGAGATTATGCTCTTTTTAATTTGCTTTTTATGTCCTTTGTTTTATCTTTTTTTATTTATTTATTTAATTGGATTATCTCATGTCTTTTTATTTATTATTTTTGAATTAAATAAAATTAATTGATTGATTGAATATAGATATAAGACGCTCACTTCATTATGTTTTGTTCGGTTCGCTTTACTAGATCGTTGTGCTAGCAGCCTATATAATTTCTTACGGTGTCATCGTGTAGTTCTTTGCAGTGTGATTTGAAACCATCTTTATAAACTCTTTTTATAGTGAATGATGTTCATAATAAAGTGGCGGTGAGTCTTTAGCAAATTTCTTTTTTATTTTCCTTTCATATATAATATTGATGGTTCATTTTTTTATAATAAATTATTGCCAAATGTTTTTTTAAACAATTCATCTATTATTATTATCTATCTTTTAAATTAGATTATTAAATTATCATATCTTAGATTCAATCAAGTTAATATCCGAGTAAGCTTTCAGCGTAACACATGACTTCTATCTAGTTTTATGCTACAACCCTCGGCAAATTCCGGCGAAAAAAGCCCCTCAGTTAGTGTACTTTCTCTGTCTTTCATTTACAAACCTTTACATGCTAGCTTTCAGGTTGTAGTTGATCTCATGCTCACAGCTGCTAAAAAAATATAATCAATCTTTACTGATCAATCAAGGCATGCTGCTTCTGCTAAACCACGTTGGTACTTCTGATTCAATTTCCAGATTGTCCTTTCTTGGAGTTGAACAAGATCTAGTCATCATCCCATCAGTCCAGGAGCTTACTGATACGTGGAAGAGGAGATGCGGGTTTTCTCCGACTGATAATAATTTAAGCCAAAAGATTATCAGCTCTAACATCCTCATGTTTCCGAGCACAGTAAGGCCGCAAAAGGCCCTTCTCAGCACCCCAGCTGGTAGTCCTCCCGAAGCAATGGATGCGGATGCGGAAGTGGATGAGAACAGTGATAACTGTGAAAAACTAGCTCGTCTAGATTTGAATCTTAAAATTCCTGAATCTGAAGATCAAGAGGTTTGAGCCTTGAAACTCCTGAATCAAATGGCAGCACGACCAGCTCCATAATGATCAATTTATAATGTTATGATAAATATAGCAGCTCAAATACTTGCGGGGGTGGTGGGATGGGGTGGGGCCGGTTGATGGGGAAGGTTAGAAACTAAAGTTTACCTGAGCAGCTGAGCTTTCTCTCGCAATATATTCCTTTTAGACCTTCGCTAGTTATTTTATTCCTGTGTTTTGTCGCGAGAGAGAATTTTTTTCAGTAAAAAAATAAATATATAAAAATTTTCAATATATTTTTTATATAAAAAAATTCTCAATTATAAATTAATATATATATATATAATTAAATTGATATTTGATCAAAAAATAACTAAAATTAAAATATTTGATCTCGCAACAAGGGCTATATACTTGGTCATGTTTAATAATTTTATTTCTTAGAATAATTTTTTTATTTAATCAAATGATTATTTATGCCAATAAAAGATAAAAAAAAATGGTCATCAACGAAAGCGAATTAAATAAAAATATGAAACTCAACTATAAAACAACACAATGTCGAATGGTAAAACTCGAAAAAAAAATTAATCTAATATTGAATGATGAAATCATGAAAAAAAAAATATCAATTTAGAAAAATTGTCAAAGTAAATTCAACAAAGAATGACAAATTATAAAAATGAGATAACCCGGGTCATTTTCAGAATTAGAAAGAAACTCTATAGAAAAAAAATAAATAAAAATAACGGAGTCTAATCTCCAATTGAACAAGCTTAAAAAATAAAAATAAAAAACAAGACAAACTCGGGCGAAGCTCCTAAACTTAGATTAATCTCTAAAACTCGCATCTTGTGAAATCTTAGACCCAACCTCAATCAAAAAGCTCAATTCTAAATCAATTTAATGTTAAATGATGAAATTAGAAAAAAAAATTAATTTAAAAAAATTATCAAGTGAAAAAAATAGCAATCAAAAGAATCGGGATCAAATTTAAAAGATGAAAAAAATTAAAGAGGATGAAATTGAGAAATAATTTTAATTTTATAAATTATCTCAAATAAAAAAAATATAATAAAAAAAAAACATAGACCACCTCTAAAAGAATACCACATTAAAGTGTCGATTTAAATTTTTAAAGAGATAAGCACGAGAATTAAGGAGAGAGGAAAAAAAAAATTTCAATACCAAATTAAATGGTTATTGACCACACCAATTGCCTCATCACAAAGAGAATACTAAGACGATTCAAACGCAGCCGAGAAAAGCAATGCTTTATCACTAGATGACCTCACATGTTTTAGCAATTTTTTTAAAATTAATATTTGTATATATTAAATTATAGAATTGCCCTTACTTATCAGTAAGGGAAAAAAAAACGAGTGCAAATAGAGAAATATCCCTGAATGTAATCTATAGAAAATCTCACTTTTCAAGGCCATGCAAGTTATTTTATCATTCTTTAAAAGTTAAAAAGACGAAAACACCCACGTATGTAAGCTTAAAAAAGGTTCAAGTATAATGATCCTTTTACATTGGATTATAAAAGTGACTCTCTTTAAAATTGTTGTGAAGTTACTCAATTGCCCCCAATAACATATTTCTTGTTTTGTTTTCGAGGGCAAAATAGATTCTTCACAACGACTTGCTCACGCCTTTGAGAGTTTGGTAGCTGTTGGATTCATAGATGACAGTTGATATAAAAAGGATGGCAGAAAACTATGTCCAGATGGTGGAGGTTCACAGTTTCTCAACTAAAAAGAGAGGAAGACAACGTCTTGATATACATCATATACTAACAAGGAGTCTGATCAATGAGCAATTATTGATCTGAGCTTAAATTCAGTAGAGTTAAACAATGGTGGTTTGTATTGAATGAGATGACAACGGCACGAAGGAGGTCCTGTGCTATCCCTTCTCATGTGCATGAATGAATAATAATAATTCAAATTATGGCTCAATGATTGAGGTAAAACGGGGGTAAAAGAATGGGTTAAGGCAGCACTAAACCAATGTCACTTATCCTGTCATCTAAAAAACTGAAGATTCCTTGACACCAGTCAATCTTCTAGCCTTTCACTTTTTGCAGCACCCGACCCTTCATCTCGGCATCTTTCGAGGATCATGTTGCAGTTGTTCATCGTGGATGCGTCGAGAAGACCATGGTTCCAGAGTTTGATCATAAATAACCTCCAACACCTGAGCCCATGTACATTTGACAGTTCAAATAAAAAATATCCGAGAAATGAGGCAATCATGCAATTGTGCAAGCCTTTCTAAATCACTGTTTTAATGCATGCACCACAATATTATTTGGAATTTAATATGCAACACAATGATGTTTAGAATAACATCATTATTCGGAAAGAGCAGCGGTAAGAGGATGATGCGGCTGTTCAGGTGAGGACGCATCCACATCAAAAGAAGCTGCAACCAAAAATCTTACAAAACCATGCTGTCATTTAACAGCAAAAGGATCTTACTTCCATGATTCCAATTTAATGCAATCTCAAGAGAATTTGTTTCAAAACTTCAATTTCATATCAACCTTGACTTGATAAGAAATTTGCCAGAGAGAATTATATCCTACAGAACAGGAATATATATTTTCTGAATCTTCGAAGAAATGTTGATAGTTGATCAAGGCCTAGTCAATGGCATCCATTGGTAGGTCAATATGATTATCAATAGAAAAGTCGAATCGATGCAAATATGATCGGTGTTCAATAGAAAAGATAGTGCCGGAATATTACCAAAAGAGAGCAGGAGAGATGACCAACTCCTGTCCATGAAGTTTTGAAAATGCCTCACATGCCCACGGAACGTGACCATCTGCTAGGACCCTGCCCAAGCAAAAGGCAAGCATTTTCATTATGGCACCAAACACTGAACAAGAATTACATGGCCCACAGCAGGTTTTTTCTGACTCTGTTTAACTTCTTAAATTACAAAGATAAAATGAAAATAAGCAGGAGAGCAGAGGAAAACAAAGAAACAATGAAATCAAAAGGAATTGATATAACCCATGCACCTTTGCTTTCTCACAAATGAATTCCAGAGATGCATGACTTGCTTCTCATCTTTGCTAACATCGACGAAGTCATCAAGCATCTGCAACAAATTGATGCAATGTTATCTTAAACACTACTAAGAGATGAGTTGAGTATATCTTGTTCTTGGATGCAACTAGGAGCTGAAAAGCCAGCACGAACCAGATAAAATCATGTGAAAATTAAATGCAAATGTTGCTCAATTTTCTATAAAGACAAAGGAACATAAATGGATTGAATCTAGAATAGAAGGTTACTCACCCATCAATTATTGAGTGGCAAATTTTACAATATCAAGATCACATATTGATGGGACTCTATGAAACGTTGGAGAATAACGACATGCAGGGTGGCATGTAGAAAATTTTAAGCTTTGACCTAATCCCATTAGAAAACACGAGATATATATCACCTCTCATTTCTGGAAAACAAAACCCGCTTATATGAGGTGGTCAGATTTCTTTTATTACCAACTTACTACTCTACATTAGCTGAATTAGGAAACATTTAATAACGAGTTCAATATACCATCCTCCCATTGATATTTCCATTAGCCACTAAAGAACTTCAACCACTGACAATAAGTTCATCTCTTCACAATTCTTTTACTAAATTTTCTGTAATCAATTCTAACTAGACCTTTTCTTTTCTCTATTCTTCTAGAAGTTTTTTTCAAAGAAGTTTGGGATATTGGCATAAATGAGAAAAAACTAAAGTCTTCCAGTTTTGCATAGTTGGACTCCCACAAAGTCATGATTTCCTCCAATCTTCATTTTGATTCACTTGATCCCAGCCCCCAGGTCAAACTCACTATGGATACAGCCAAAAGTTTCAAAGGACAAATTTTGAACCAGGCTAAGGTGATTGTGCTAATTCAAAATCACAAAACCACAAGCCTGTCATTCATGTTATCTCTCATTACGTAGTTAAAGAAACCTCTCTATCAAAAGACCATGCAAAGCATTCCTAATTACCATAAAAGCAAACAAACAAGTTCTTCACATGGCTATTCAAGCATATGAATAAGCCAAAACACCTCTTATTGAAATACAATGCACAACAAATTTAAACAAGTCAAAAAGAACTTGAAAATGAAGGAAAAGCAACTTCCACTGTTGTAAACAAAATCAAGATATAGAAAACAAAGCAAAAAAAAAAGAGACATAATCAGCAAGCATACCCTTCTATCTTCAAAATCTGCAATGTCATCATCAACTTCATCTTCACTATCTCTATCTGACATTACTTGTTCTAATGCCATAGGCTTCAAGTTAAAAAAAGGCGATATCATCAGTAATGCGTCAGCAAGGGGGAAAGTAACACAAGTTTAAAATAATGGAAACTAACACCGGCCACTGGAAAAGGTCAATTAGTCCTTAGGGAAACTGTTCACAAAAGCAAATTATTAACTGCGGATAATACAAGCATTTAAAGTCCCAAAGAAAAGGAACATAAGAATTAACAGGAAAAGGAAATTAGATGGTGATTAATTGTTTTTGCCACCTTGTTGCTACAAGGTGTTCTACAAAACTCAATCAACATACAGAAGAAGAATCATTTACCACATTTTGGTCAACAGTGACCAAAAAATAAAGCATCTGATGTGCACCATCATACGAACAATTACCACTATTTCAATATAAAATTTATGAAAATTAGTTCCCTTTTGACAAATGACATTAAAATCTACAATCTCAATTCCTACAGTATTCCTGAAAATGCACATCCAGAATTCATCCCCCTTAAGATCATCTGGTGTGGATGAAACATAGACCAACAGCTGTTTCTGATAAATTACAAGCATTAGTGCCTAAGTTTCATTTGTTTATCGAGTAAAGTTGCACATATATGCCACTTAGTAATACGAGAATGCAAGTCCTCAAGAAAATTTTATCGAAATTATTATTTCAGTTCACATTCAAATTAAATCATAAGTCTAAATTGTGAAAACCATAACTTCGGGAATTACCTTGGTGTTATTTAGTAAAAAGCATATGCAAATGTTGGAGTGCAAGAAAAACATGGTTTGACAAGCCAACAGTTAAAGTGATCCACGTAAAATTGGAAGATAAAGGGAAAACATAACTTGAAAGAAATGCAAAAACACGAGGAAAAAAACATAGAAATTTCAAAGAAAAAAAAACAAAACAATAGGTATTAGCAACTCTTGGGCAATTTTCCTTGCATAATAGAAACCATTTATCCAATTCAAAAACAAATATTTTGAAGAATCCTTAAGTAAAAATGCATATACACTGGATTCATTAAAGTCCACTGAAAAACATGACGAGAGGAAAACTCATGATGCATTCAAATTCTTAAGACAGTGGAAGGAAGGAGGCAGGGAAGAGGAAGATCTAAGATAACACGAAGGGTACTGCTAATGAAGGATCTATTGAGGCAGATTTGGTCTATGATCGAGATGAATGGTCCAAAAGGATCAATATAGACCTTAAGATTATCAAGGAAAATTAACATGGCATGATAGCCTCACAATTTTGATAGGATGAAAATAATATGCTATTTATATTCATTAAGCATGACAGGCTTAATGCTAAAGTCAATTCCATCACAACTGAACTAACTAACAATTAACAGATCAGACAGATGAAGCAGAAGATAGTTCAAGGTAATGGTTTCAGTAATAATTAATCACCTGAACTCTATGAGAGTGATAGAATTGTCGTTTCTGCAGAAGCGCACGGCTGGAAAAAAGAAAATTTCAGAAGACATTGGATTAGAATTCCCAAGATTGACAAAATTAAAGACAAAAATTTTGGCAAGCAGTTTTCTCTTCATGTGATGCTGCGTTATCCCATATCAAGCTTCTAATATGCACAAAGATTAATGACTGCACTTTAAAAAAGCCATACAAGTTGAAGCCACCATAATAACAAGACAAAGGACAAAACGAGATGGTGTGATGCTATGATAATTATATGATATGCACAGCTGAATTACACATGGTTAGAAGAGGCATTGCACCTCCTTTATAAAAAATCTTATCTGCTTGGTTAAAACACATGTACAGAAATAAGCACATGCCTATTCTACCTTTGAAAGTGAAGTAAGGGCCTTACAAAAACAAAATATTGTGAATTTGAAAAGGAAAAGGAAAAAAAGAGAAGGCATTGAATACAGTTGAAAACAGAGTAGGAAGGAAAAGGCCAAAAGAACATACTATTTAGGGTCTGACCGTTCCACAGTTAGCTTCCTTGCTTTTGCAACATGGAGTGCAGCAGGAAGTGAAGGTTCACTTCCAGATTGTGATTTAACACATTCAGGATCCACGGAAGATTGAGCCTGGGCAATTGAAACACCAGGGATACTAAAACTGGATGCAACACGCTCCATTAACTCTGTAGCGGTAGGACACTCAGAACCATAGTTTTCTGTTCCATCTCTCATGTTGAGCAAATCTTTCTCACTAGAAGATGACTTGGAAGCATTCTCACCTATACAAGATACATCTAAATGATGAATATAAACAGCAACGCTCATAAAGAAATTACATGAGCAGAAGAACCAAAGTAATGGAACTTGATTATTTATCAGTCTCTCTGACAAATTAAAATGTGTATATATAACAAGGCCAGCCACAGTGGTACATCCCATCTACAGGATTAAGAAACTACACAAAAGAACTTCAACCTACAGTTGGTAGAAGATTGGAAACAAAAACAAAAGAAGGGAAATCATCCTCTAAGTCAAGGATTGTTCTGTGTGCCAATTATGTAAGATGCCAATCCAAATATCCTTCAACAAAGTAAGCAAAGATCCTTCTCCCTCAAATGCTCTTCTATGATTTCTTTTTTTCCCCTTCATATGGTCTCTCTAAAAGAATAAAATTTATATATTGGTACTGTGGAAAATGTCCAATTTATTAGAAAAGAAGATGGAGGAGCCAGGCAAATCACCAGAGTAAAAGTGAAAACCACTAATGTGATTTTCAGTTCAATCATTACTTAAATGTGATCATAAAGGTCTCCAAGGAAGTTGGCATCTGAAACTATTAATATACTTACAGTTGAACCTGAGAAACATCCTCAATATTTCAGAAATTTCGTCATTAAAATACTTTTGAAGTAATTGTATATGCAGCAGGAAAGAAACTGTACCCTCTTCCTTCCCCAAAAATCCATTGTTCGTGCCTTCGGATGAATTCAACTCCAAGAACTTTATGGAAACTTTCTTCACATTTTGGTCAAGGTTTATTGACTTGCGTGTTCGTGGCTTTGAGCTGTATATACAATTTATTTCATGATTTCAGTTCTCAATACTTTTACTGCAGAAAAGATAAAAATTAAAAGAACTAGAATCTTCATGTAGATATGTAAAGACCACCAGAAAAAAAATGTCTGCTGTCGCTGCTCTATTCCATCTGCAACAGTCTGTACACATTGATGAGATGCAAATAGTTAGATAAGAACTTATTCTGGTTCTTTTACCTAAAGGTGTGGCTACTTATTATATAATAATGCCTTTTGCATTAGGTTTCCAGAAAGCAAAAACAGTTACAAGCTAAAATGGACCCTCAAAAGATAAAATTCCTCATTCTCTTCGCTAAATTGCAAAGAAATTCAATTTGATTGGACCCTGATAAGAGATTTTTTGTTAAAATTCCAAGAAAATTAAAATCAAACAGGTGCCTAGTTCACTTTGAGTTCCTTAATGTGCAACATGCAATATTTTCTGACTAGGAGTAAAAAAGATGAATCTTCCAAAGTATATCCAAGACAAACTAATTTTCTGACCTCTGATATAAATCTATCAATATTCACAGAGACAGTCACTGCTTGATACTCTTCAGTCACCTGCACAATAATGTTAATTTGCTAGTGCTTTTACAAGAATTCATGAAAGAAAATTGAATGAATTCTAATTACCAACCCAAAAATCGAAGTTGAATAGGTCATGAGAAGAGCACAAGTGATACCGCAGGCCCTAGAAACAGAGGAGTAAATTTTGATTTTTGAGTATCCAAGTGAACAGAATCTTGTAACTACATTGAGGTTATAGCATGTCTATGAATATGTGAGCTGAAAAGGGGAAGTAGTAAGAAAAGAACCAGGGACATCACCTTTGAGTGAATGAATTGCAGATTATTTGGTGGGAAAACCAACAATTTACATATGCCATAAATTCTAGTAATATGTAGTCCAAACATTTTCAATTTTGTTTTTGGATCGCCAAACTCAGAATTTAGGGTACATTTGTTTCGCGATAGATATTTCCCAAAGAATAGCATTTTCTTGGAAAATGAGTTATTTTCCATTGTTTAGATGAGAAAGTTGCGATATTCGTGATAAGGATAGTGATTGTGACGGTGGTAGGGGTAGTTATGATGGTAGCACTAATGATGATTATGATGGTAGTACTTGTGATAATAATAATAACAATAATAATAATATTGGTGGTGGTGGTCATAGAATGATGGTTATTGTGATATTGGTCATGGTTGCAATAGTGATGAAATGATGGTTATTTTAATAACAAGGAGGTGGTGGTGGTGGTGAAAAACTGTGGTGGGATCATGGTAAAATGATGGCAATATGGGTAATGAGATGGTGATCATGGTTATGGGCGACGGTGGTGGGGTGGTGGTTGATTATGGTGGGATGATGATAAAAAGGTGGTTATATTAGTAATAAGATGGTAGTTGTGGTAGTGACTGACAGTTGATGGGGTGGTGGTGGCAGTAATAGTTGGGTGGGGGTTGGGGTGGTGGTGAATATTATGAGTTGTTAGTACTGAGGTTAAAATATTTTCCTCTAAATTGTCACTGTTTTGGGGTTGATTGAAAAATATTTTTCATTGACTTATATTTCTGTATTTGTTTCACACTGAAAAATGAAAGAAAACATTTTTCTAAAAAATATTTTCCACAAAACAAAAAAAATCTTAGGATTCTTTTATTTAGTTCCTCACCAAACTGTATATTTTAAAATACCTATTTGCCCTTCAAACTTATGGATAGAACAGCAGAAAATAGCAAAATCAGAAAAAGGTGAGCACGTATCTAAGATAGAGCATCCACCTTAAAGCTTAAACATTGCATCAAGCAAAATGGACAGGAGAAGTCCTCGGTTGCTGCAGGTTGAGAAAGCACACAGAAAAAAATTGGTTAGCATAAAACAATGCTCATAATATGATAGAGCTGCAAAAGGTCACATTCTGCCTTTTATTAAACAAGAGTGTGCAGTGCAAACTATAAGAGGTAACTTCATTTTGAAGAGCTGGAGGAAAGTTTCGAATAAACAAAAAGTGTGTCAACAATTATATTTGCATGTACACCAAGGAAAAGTCTGGTTTCTGTAAAATAAATTACTGGCTTGATCCAAATTATTTACCAGCACTGCTCTCTCAAAGGAGAAACACCAAGATTAATACATCACCTCCCATGCAAGCGGTCAACAGATTTTCAATTAAATAAGCAGACCTTCATTCCAACTAATAGTTACCTTATTTCAGAAGCCAAGTCTTAACTGTCTAAGGCGTTAAGATCTCAGCGGAGTGTAATTGATATGCAAAAACAAAATCATTAAAGCCTCCACCTTCACAAATGATAAGAGCAAGGGAGAAAAGTGCTTTGAGAGGCTCAGAGTAGAAATACTCAGAACAGATCATGTTAAGATTGCATCATTGCCAGTATATTTTATACGAATAGTGGTTCCAGAATCATAATCAATAGGCTTCTAAGCAGATGGTGAAATAATTAAACATGTTCTCACCGAGTAACCAAAGCATTCTAATTAGTGATTCTACCCCTTGATAACCTGATTTCACAAGGACACTTAAGATTTCTATTGCATATTAGAAAGAAAGGTAAATTAACCACATATAATATGAATATCCTTGACAAATTGAAAGTATTTGTTCTGAAGAATCAGAAAGAATGATGGTCATCTTTTGATTGATAAAAGCATCTAGAACGGTGAATATTGATATTTTGTCTTAACAGATGGAACCATGCAGTATGGTCCTAAACGTTCACGGAAGCAATTATTCAGTCCAGACAGCAATATACGTCAACCAAAAGCTGCACATGTCAAATTTCATAGCATTCAACAATTATTCAGTCCAGACAGCAATATACGCCAACCAAAAGCTGCACATGTCAAATTTCATAGCATTCAACGTGAAGTTACCAGGCCCCCTTGATAAATAAGAAGTTTGAAATAATTACACAGTTCATGTCGCATAATTTCAATGTAACTAATCTCATTTTAACATATTGTTTTCAGCAGCTAATGATCTGGCGAGGGAATTTACCACATGCTAATCAACAAGAAAATGAGAGTACTTAATGGACAAACAACAATTTTACCTTAGAAGATCACGGTGGGACAAATTTAGTTGGTAGAACATGAATCTTAAAAGTTTACCAGCAATCCACAAAAAAATAAAACAAACACAGAGAAAACAAGTAACATGCAAGGACAAAATCTTAAAAGCATTACACAGAAGAGTCGGAATAACCTTCAGTCTTTCGTAGCATGTTCTTGTAGTCCTTGTAGTTGAAAATTACAATTCCATCTCTTAACCTAGACAAGCATATGCAGCCACATATATTAAGCAGATGAAGTTATAATTGCCAGTGCCTTGCAATGAAACTTATAAGGGTTGAAACACATACCTCTTTTTACGCCTTTCTTTTATTTTGTAACGCAAACATCTCCGAAGAAATGAAGGCTGCAGCGAATAAAGCATGTGATTAGAAAGTAGAAACATCGCATGAATGTCTAAGAAAGAAGCCCTGGAAATTAAGCACAAACACATAACACATAAACATGAAAAGGGCATCAAATATCTTGTGCTGAATAAATCAAGGATAACAATTCAATCCAATTGATATAGCATAAAAAACCCTGTTGATTTCTTGCATTTTAACAGATTTAAAGAAGAGTTTGATGATGATACAGTAATTAAGCTAAATGAGTCGCATACCTAACCATCGTATTGAACATATTTTATCAAATAAAGGTGATCACAGTGTGACTATTTTCCATCACTAGAGTCCAGTATACAAAAGAGAAGGAATAATGTGAAGAACATCAGGAACGGAGTCAGAGCAATAAGGTAGATAACACGCTATGCATCCTTATACCGTTGAAGACAAATTGCACAAAAACCACAATCAGACTGACTATATTTTACGTTAGCAAGTTCCAGGAAGTGAAAAGGTAACAAGGTCATACGATGATTTAATAAAAAAAGCATCATTTAAAAAAAATTGACTAAATATAGAGATTCTTGGATTAAATAGAATAAGAAGTAAGAAAAGGGGGGATTAATTACGTTGTCTTGAGCACGGCGGCGAAGGATATTGTAAAGCTCAACAGGCTTGCAGTAAATAAGTAGACTCTCATCAGCTGCTATTGCCTCTTCTACGGACAAATGCTCCACGCCACAATTCTGATGGCACATTTTCTCCGTTACAAATTCCTGTTTCATACCAGTTAAATAATTAAAAAAAAAACTGCATACGATCAAAAACAACAGCTTGAAGCATCATCGATAACCTAGCTCAGCTTGATTCGCGAAAGAAATCCCTAATCAGAACAAATCTAAGATAATCCACGGACCAAATTTGAATTTTAAAGCACCATAACGGCAGTAAATTAATGTAAAGTACAAGGAGAAAAGAAGATAGGTGAAAAAAAATTGAAATTGGTAGGTGGAAATTTTTGCAGGAAAATCACCGAATTCAAATTTGGATGCTTGGTAGAACAGTAGAAAGTGAGGAGGAAGAGGTCAAAGGGAGGAGGAAAATGGTCGTCGGGGTTAATACCTAACTAAACTAAATTACATTAGATTAGACGTCCATCAATTGGCTTCTTCTTTTGCCCTTTTTAGCTCTGAATTCTAAGCTCACGGTCTCCTTTATCTGTTACCGATTTCCTATCTTTTCCAGGTTAATTTTATTTACTCTGCCTTACCTAAATTTATTATGGTGGTTACTTTTTTCTTTTCTTGCCCATTGGACTGACCTTAGTCATGACGCATGGGCCTCTGAAGAAGCCTGCATGATCCATTCTAGTAACTTGGTATGGACCATAACCTGTTATTGGACTTCTTCGGCTCCTTAAAATAATCAAAATTGTGAAGCCTAAGTTTGGGCCAGAGACAGAAGCCTAGGTGATTCTAAATTTCATAATTGCCTTCTTTGATTGATTTGAGTCATATCCAAAATTTTAACGGATTGTGAACTTTTAAAATTTAACCAGATTTGAGATATTTGTTCTTGCTTAGTTTTTACAAAAAAAAAAAAAAATAATAATTAATTAATTTCAACTGATTTATTTATCTTTAAAATTTGACTGTCATTAATTTTAATTGATGTTTATTTTATTTAGCAATACTTTTTATTTTTTTTTATTTGAATCATTCTTTGATTT
>Ga0307511_10004628_pt1 | contig 14041 bp, 17 predicted proteins | sample 13_EM_MG_FD_200266 | JGI IMG/M metagenome (GOLD analysis project Ga0307511, IMG submission 200266) | Populus trichocarpa ectomycorrhiza microbial communities from riparian zone in the Pacific Northwest, United States - 13_EM | ecosystem: Host-associated > Plants > Roots > Unclassified | place...
TATTGGTTTGATACTTGTCTTTACCCCCTCATTGGAGTATATTTCCTCAATAGCCCGGAAAAACTCGCGGATCTATTCATATTTTTCTGAGATCTTACTTTGGGCTGTTAAAGATAAATAAACATACACCTATGAGTTTGGTTACCACAACCCTCGCATAACCCCGCCCCCCACACACACACCCATGAAACTTTCAAACACAAATTTCCAGGTTGACTGTGAGGTGGTGACTTTTTTGAAATAATGCAAGTTGGATGCATAATGAGGTGGATTTGCTTATGAACAGGATAGAAGACAAGGTAGTAGGGTGGTTGAAGGAGGTAAAGATTTGTAGAAGCCACAGAGCCCTTCTTATCACAGAAATCTGCCTAGAATACCCTCACCCTTGACTGAACCCGCCAACCCACTCCCAAGAGTGCGCAAACAACGCTTGCAGGGCTGCTACTTGTGGGTGTGGGTTGGTGGTGGGAATGCGACCATCGATATTCCTCGGGGAAAGCTCATGCACCAGCATCGCGCAACTCCAGAATCACCAACCAGACTATTGAATTATGTAGTTACAACCCTCATAGCCGGGATGCTGGGTTTTCAAGAATTCTGACATGGCACTTTGCCAGCGGAAGAGAACATTGCATTCTATGGTGTTGCGGAAAAGGACTTGATTTCTAGCATTTTATTTGTTATATTTTTCATACTTTAATTCCTAGTATTTTATTTATGTTATATTTTTCATACTTCTACTTGTTTGGTGATGTCAGGCTTAATTATTCCATGGTTTCGTATGAAGAATATTATGCAGATTGGTGAATGGGCTGGGCCCATTGCTCAATGGGCCGTATTGCTGAATGGGTCAGAACATATATAACACCAGTATTTTACCCCCTGGGACTGAAATATGTGCGTCTCTCTCATTTCGATCAATACAGACTCAGACATCAAAATAAGGCACCCTCTCCTCGCTGCTAGCGTATCTAGTTCCCGCTTTGGGGTATTTATTGCTGTAGTCTACCTTTTTCTATATTTTGCCTCCCAATCAAGCCTGGTTAGGCAGAGCTATGACTCACGGATGGCGAGGGTTATAAACCTTGGGCAGCATCCAAGTAGCAAAAATTTCTCTCCTCTCTTTTAGACAGTAATGAACCATAGCATTCAGACTATAGTAATATCTAGATAAATCCACTAAATTTAGTCTCTTATTTTCTCTCTCTATACCGAAATTCCGCACATATACCTTACAGCTATACCCTGGCTTGGGAGTTGTTTCAAGATGGTTTTTTATCACAACAGTCATGGATACGATTTAGGACATGGGAGTGATATTTGTGTTGATGACGATGCATTTATAACACAGTAGTGCAGAGCTTTTTGTGGACGGCGTTGAGGTAACACTTGAAGGTGGTGGTGTTTGGAATTCTGGGCATTTATAAAGAGCAGCCATGACATGTCGCATATAAAAAATTCAGGTGTTTTTGCTAGTTCGGGTTTCAGTTATAGCTGGTGGAATCCTCTTTAAATAATGTTTTGTGGTGTGTGTTTTTATGGTGTCCAGTGCTCTAGAATTTATGATATGGGTATTCCGAACTGTTTTTTTTTCAAAAGTCTCTACAGCTAGTCGGCCGAAGATCATGGGACGGCCCCGATTCATCCCCCCCACTAATATCCCGTCGGAGCAACAGCGTAGGACATTCATTCCGACCAATGACACTGAGATGATGTTTCTGGGCCATATTCACTGTATTTCCTTTGTTGGAGTTAGTGATTTACTCCTGATTGCGGGTTATGTAATCCGCTGCGGACAGGACTCTGTGAAGCTTACCACAAAGTTATCGTAGCGTAATAAATCTACAATCATGACTGGGTCATATTCACATTCCTTTACAGGAAGGTAACGTTGATTGAAAGTTTCTCCGACCAAGTATTTAAAAACATAGGTATTATGAGGCGGAGGAATGGTTGTGAATATGAGAGTTTATGTTCAGACTTCGTCGCCATGTATAAGTAGCCTGGAAGAACACTAGGGAAAAAACAGGCTGCCTATATGCCCCTTCGCTCGCCTACGCTGGGAATGTCATCTACGGTACATATTTGCTACTGTGGTTCACATAAATAATCATCGCTATAACCTTGCAAATCCCGTCCTTGAACTTGGCAATAAGCAAGGACTACGTACAGTACTAGGTAAGGGCACAATATAGTAAACCCGAATGGCGATTGTATGCTTTTTTTTAAAAATATTTTTTTTTTAATCAACTCATTACTAGCATGCATACTGAGAAGTACCGGGTGGCAACCCAGCAAGATGAGCCAACCACTCGGCCGCTCCTGCCGATTTCTCCGTTAAATACTGTACATAGATACCCAATCCCCCTGCCTACCCCGACCTCCGACAGCGATTGTATCCTAACCTGGCTAGGTTCTAGACACAGTAGTAACGACTCTTGCTTGATCCGTCGCATGATCTTATGATCGCATTGCCGTATAGACTTTTAAAAAACACAAAGTCTCGCTTGACAGATAGGAACATATTGCAGTCACTAGGGACAGGCACACCATCTCGAAAGCCGCGGGTTGCAACTTGCTGTATACCTGTAGTGGGCTTGTCTTGTGAGAATATAATTCATAATCTATATCTCCAACTAGTAATCAAAATACATATACAACTAAAAAAAGGTCTTCGCACCCCAGATCCCACATTCAAATTGCCGACTAATTCTCATCCTGACCAATATTTACCCAGTCCAGCCTCCAATCCAATGACCTAGGAGGGGACCTTGCAAATCCCATCAAGGTCCCAATCCTCACTCCCAACACATGGCCTACACCAAAACACCCCATTGGGATCATACTTGGCCTTAATCTTCTTCAATCTTCCATACTTCTCGCCCCAGAAACTATCCTGCCAAGTCCGCTCCTCCTTATCTGACTCATTCACATATGTACCCATAGTCTGCTTTCCTGTCACGGGGTCATAATCTAATTTCTTCAATCGTGGAACTATGAAGTCGCTCATCAAACTCTTGATCTCATCTTGCCTTTCGAAACTGGCCCCTTGTTCCCAGGTTTTTGTAGTGATAATAAACGTGATAGCTTTCCTCCAAGCGGAATGGGCTGCGGAATTGACGGGTTTGGGCCCAGGAGTAATGTAGAGGCCGCCGAGAGATGCACCGAGGTGGTTAATGTCTCTGAGAGCATCTGTGGATTTTTGGACCCCTGACGGGGTGGATAGAAGTTCTCGAGACAGTAGTCTCGACCCAAAGATACCGCTATCGCCTTGATCATTGGCTGTTGTTGCCACGTTCCCTAGAAAATCCGTCGCTTGTGCTGGGGGCGAAATTAATGAACTGACCAACCCGCTCTCCGGTGTTCCTACTACCTTATACAACCAATCATGGAATCGCTTAAACAGCTTTTCCACCCCACTGGTGTCTCTCTGCCCAAAGAAAAACAAGTTTGCAACAAATAGATTCGCAGTCATATTTGAGACTCGGAAATTGGTGACTGGGTAATAATATCCGCTTCCTCCAAGGTCATTAACTGCTGGAGCCATAGTATGCCACCTATTGACTAATTCCCAGAGAGTATTGTTCGCAGTCTCAGAGGTTTCGTTGGGGAAGATTGGAATCGTCACGTTGAGGGCGTACTGAACAAATGGGACATCCTTATGGGTCCGGAGGACCACATTTGTGACGACACCGTAGGTCGATCCACCACCGCCGCGGAGAGCCCAAAACAATTCGGGGTTGGTGCAGGCAGATGCCTTGACAATGGACCCATCCGCAAGTACTACCTCAAACTCAACCGCATGGTCACTCGCTAACCCCTTCCATACTCCCAATGGACTATGCCCACCACCTTGAATGTAACCCCCACCTACTCCAATCGTGCCAACCATCCCTGCCACAACCGTTCTTCCCTTCTTACTTACCGCCTTGGTCAACTCAGACACCATGACTCCCGCTTCTGCCCTCACCAAGAGCTCATCCTCGGTATATACACTCTTACAACCCGCAGGCTCCCATCCGCCATCTTGATTCTCGAAAGAAATTTCACGCAGAAAATGAGTCCAGATTAGCAGTGCATTCCTCCTGCTCGAGCGCCCAAGGTAGTCATGCCCGGTGTTCTTGATCACGACCGGGATACTGTGCTTTGTGGCGAATTTAACTGCCACGGATATATCCTGTGCATTGCGGGCACGTACGGCATACTGCGGAATAGAGCCTTGTTTGCATTGCCTTTCGTTTTTGTCGGTCAGGGCTGAGGGGAGGGGACAGCTTTCTTCCAGAGGGGGGTAGGTTTCCCAGTTGGTGTGTTGGAGCGCGCCAGCTTGATTGGCCCTCCAAAAACTATCATTATAGTTCTTGGTCACCTCGTCACAGCTTGCCTCGTTGTAATCAGGCGTTCCCTTGTAACAAACAGATGAGATTGGGCGGATATCCGCAATCAGCATCCCACCGATTGTGGAATTAAATTTCTGCCATTCCGGCTTCGAGGGCCAACATAGGAAGTTCGGCTGGCACTTGCAGTTTCGAAGGCTTTCCACGGTACCTGCAGTGACTGTGAGTGGCAGAAGGAGGAGCGTTGCAAAAAGGCTGGCCTGAGGGTGTTTCATTGTGAAGTGCGTCCCAGATCAATCGATGTATATAGTCCCCATGGAAATGAGGTTCTACTGATGATACGGAGTAAAAGTAGAGGGCTCCCTCGAGATATATAATCACCAGCAACCACAGGCGGAGTGTAGCTCCACCTTGGCATTGTATCCGTCCAGTAGCGAAGCTCGCACCCACCAGGCATTGATGTACGGCGTTACGCACCCACGTCAACCAAGATCGGTGATGATGCAGATAGTAGCGATTGATACCAGACTCTAGTGCTTTCTCAGCGGCTCACTCTGGTAATTGCTTTACCCAGGTGCAGTCGAACCCCTGCGATTAGATATCCGCTTACTGGATAACCTGTCTTACTGGATAGATTCCGTCGGCCCGCGCTTGGGCTGCGGGATAAGATTGGATACCTCGCTTACTTGATAGAGAGCGCATACTGAAGCCCCCAGAGCCTTGTATGCCTAGGAAATATATGAGCGCCCTGTCTTTGGGCAAGGCTACCAGGCAGAGCACTATTACCTCATATTTTGCCCGCTGTAGCTCAATTTTTCTTGTTTTTAATCTCTTTCATATGCATCTACATCTGTGTGCCCAATATTGTCACGTGATTCATTAGCCCCTCCCCGGCATATGGGATAACCTGCCTAATTGAATACGCCCCTCTGGTACCGAGCGCATCCAATAAGAGGGGTAGATGCCTCCCAGCTCGACACACGTAGTGCAACGAGCATTGACTCGCGTCCCTTCCTGCCGCTCAGCAAAGCCTGATAGGTAACACAACGTGGATCGGAGACACGCGAATCGCAGGGCTGAGTTACTTACGCGAGTCATATGCCGGGCGTTCGCAATTCGGGCGCTCGCAATTCCTTATACATATCCTGGGGGACAGGTACCGGCTGCATAGGTTAGCGCACTATACAGCCGATTGGTGGCGCTGTTGGTACAGTTGTCAGTCCAGCCAGACAAATTCGCGCATGTCGTTGTGTAGGGCTACGGTAGGCTGATTTAGGCAAAGCGGCACCCATTTTGACGCCTCTAGTAGCTCCATAAAGGCCCAGGGTCGTTCTTCGTTCTCGCTCATGCAGGACAAAGCCACAAATACACCCAACAAATCAAGTTTTCCAAGCTCATGTCGCCCTGCATTGCCCCCCAAAATCTATATACAATGAATCCTTAGATATTTGCAAATCTTCCGATCTGCGATTCCTGCAACTGATGAATCCTCCTCAGACATGTGAGTATGGGACAGGGCAGCTACCGTAGAAAGTCGCGAATAAGACAGTACCCGCGATTAAGAAAGCACCTATGTATAAGAAACGGCATGGTACCAGAGTCTTGCACCTTACAAGATCCTGTAAGTAAGAAACAGATTGTGAGCAATGGATGAGAACGCACGAGATATATATAGTAATTCTTACACGTGTGCACTGAATATTCAGAATAATCATGATACGGCCAGGCCCATCAACGAGGCCAGCTGCCGTTCGACCCTAACCAATCCCTCCAGCATGGGCACAGGCAAAGAGAACAGCACAAGGAATGCAAAATAACCGGGATTATGAGTGCGAGGATATGATGGATCTAGATAGTACACCAATACCATCCTGATTATTAGAAGCTAATTCTAAATCCAGTATATTCGGTCTATTAAGAATTGTGGCATCACAGTTAATCCGGTTAGTACTAAGGATAAGGAAATTAATATTGCTAGTCTTTCTAACTACCGAGGGCCATGTAGCACAAGTCCGGGTGCCTCTTCTGCTACAAGTGTTGTTGGCACTGCTACTACAGATCAGTTCGATTCAGATCGAGTTGGGCCTTGAATTCGCTCTAGTGTGCTTGATAGTGGTACCTTATCGGAGGAGGGAGGTGTTGACATGACTGGAGCTCAATACATAACTGCCGAGGGGGCTAAGGCAGCAACTGAGGCTCAACAAGGACTTGAGTTTGCACATATATTGGGTCTGAGGCTTGGCGATGATATTGTTGATTGCTTATGGTCTTTGTACATGGGTAGCCTGGAAGTACCACATCTATCGGGTGGCTGGTCACCATCATACGCGCACTACCCACCAAGTTCAAGGGAGGGCAGCTTCGCCGATGGCTCCAAGAGGACAACCAAGATTTGATCGTGACGGGAGCTCGCTGGCTCCTCTCAGACGACCGCCGCTCGGGGAAGACCCACTCTTCCCTGGTCCTCTACCTAGCCGATTCAGCGGAGATACCTCGCGTGCGGATGGGAAGGAAGTCCTACCGCACTACCACCTACGACTGGGACCGACCGTCAGTGTCCCGCAACCGAAACAATGGACAAGGGGATTAGGATAGGGGGATGTGGAGTTTCGGAGAAGAGGGCGGAAGCGGAGGTGAGCAGGGGAGGGCCGGGAGAGGGCGTGGCGGAGGATGGGGAGGCTATACCTTTCGGGGAGGGCCGGGAAGGGGCGTGGCGGAGGAAGTATGAATTTATTGCTTTTGTTCTGGGGAGCCGGAAGCAGAGGGGAGGCGGAGGGATACGAGCTATTTGTATTTAATGCTTTCCGCGCGCGTAGAACCCCCAGATTAACATGGGCCTCCTTGAAACCTATTGGGATTCCGATAGGCTCGTCATAGCTCTCTTACAGAGCTGCATACGAGTAATGAGTTTTTTAAATAAAAAATAAAAATATTGGGTGGCTTGTAATATTGATAGATTTTGTTTCCAACATCTCCACACCAACGTAGGCCATAATCAGGGCACGATCCATCAGTCCAACACCTGGTGATGGCACCGGTTAGGAACACTCTATATAGAGCAGAGGACATGCGTTTCGATAACCAAGTGGGGGTGCTGGGGGGCACCACGAGGGAGCTCACATGGGTCAAGGGGCACAGTGGGGTGGCGGGGAACGAGGTCGCAGATAGGAGAGCGATGGACACGGTGATGAGGGGGCAATGGATGTCCGAACCCAGCCTAGTTACACCGGCTGGTATCAGTCAGGCATATCCATTCTGTTAAGATATGAGGGGAAGGATAGGTTTCATAGACTTGCGATAGAAGGATTGATTGAATTGTCTTCTTTATCGGTGGTCTTTACCACCATATATATACATGAATATTCCTACACGTTCTGCATACATCATATCCCGGCATTATATGCTTTTCACCATAATATAGGCTTCAGGCGGTTCATGCTTTTATACTTTCACCCTAATATAGGCTCTATGCGGTTCATGCTTATAATGCCTACATCATGTCCCAACATCTCGGGTGTGATCGGTAGAGTGTATTCCTTACACATTCTTCCAACGGCCTAACCGAACGCGACCGAGGACGAAAGTTGATTATGCCCTTGAAGCCGAATACCCGGTTGTAGGCATTGCAGAGTTTGGTTTGCTCGAATATAGCACGTGTCAGGGTACATTTAATCTCGCAAGGGGCCCTGCATGCGGTTTGACACCTGCCACTACTGTAGACGTAGGACCAATTGAGTATATCGCTATTGGATGCTTGTTGAGGATGTAATAAGCAATCTGTTTGACAAGCTATGTGTTATCCATTGGGCTCGACAACCGATGAATCTTGCATTAGCGTCATAAAAGGTTTTTTACGTTACACCCACGCATTTGATGTACATATTGTAAGAAACCCTTGTATGACGTTAAGCAACATTCATTGTCTCACCAGCCCAAGGGATCTAGATAAGAAAAGTGCCAGGGATCACAAGCCCCCCCTGTATAACAACCCCCCCGTTCCATAAGAAACTAAATTTCCAGTGCCTTCCCTCTTGCTATTAGCTAAGAAACGTTCCTGGTTCGCGAGTTTCTACAGTATAAGCAAGGACCTGTCACCAGAACCTAGACCAGTAGATTTTTGTATATTATGTGGGTGATGTTGTCTCTTATGTCGGTATATCTACGGACTACCTTTGCCTCACTACCCCTAGTAGCTTTGTTTGAATACCAATAGAATGTAGTTCATTTTTATCTACTGGCATGGGGAGGCTGTGGTACTAGGTACTACTACTGGGCAGGATCAATTTCTACATGTATACTATAAAGGACTGCAAAAGTGCCTCAAATTCAAGATAAATACAAAGCCATCATTAGATAGATATCAATTGAATTATTAGGTATAATATTTCCAACTATGTGTGAGCCCCTAGCCACTACCTTGTGTAGTGGGACTGCACCAGCGTTTTCTCTTCCTGCTGGACCAAGAGCTCAAAACTGAGACCACCATGTCCTTATGGTTAAGGAGGGCAGACTCAGGGCTCCTCTGAGTGGTGTTTAATCCAAGGTTGTTCTTTATATACTACTCCGATACGTAGAAGTATTCAAGCCTGCCTGTAGAGTAGGCAAATGGATGCAGGATATCTACTGTAGACGCCGGGAATAAGGCTGTGATAGCTTCTCTACCTGGGTGAGAGCGCAGAAAACTCGAGTAGGGTGCCTATTATATCGTAGGGGTCTTATTTGTAGTTTCTACAGTAGTACATGAGCACAAAGCAACTTCGTAATAACGCTGCTACTTTTTTGCTTATATGTTATGCTATTGAATTTTGGAATGTGCTGAGAAGTAGTATTGCTGTCGAATCCTATGATCTTTAAAAATAATCTAATTATTTGGGTAGGGGGTTGGATGCGATATGCTGGAGCAACTTGGTAAGAGTGCTGTATACAAGGTAGAAAATGTGCTGAGAAGTAGAATGGTTGGCCAATTCTATGATTTTGGACTTTGGTGTTCTTCATTAGTGTCTCTTTCTAGGGAATTAAGGCAGTAAAGACTTGTCTTGGTGTGGCTACAGTCCTCCCCAGTAGTACTCTTGGTGCTTTGGTATATGTTATGTTAATAGGTGCAGAACCTTACTATCATTTCCTAATTGATGTTCTAGAAATACTCAGTATCCCTCTCAACCAGGCTCGGTCATCAGTCCTGGCCAAGTCAAGGCTGTCCTCAGAAATACAGTCTGATCGAAATACGACCCAGTTGGAAGAAATACCGCAAAGGGAAACATGCTTAATTGAGGGCTTATTGGCATCACGAAAGGATCAAAGTAGGCCAATGCACTAAACCTAGAGAGGCACTTGACTGGAAGTCAAGCGGAAAACATGCAGACCTACAGCCGGCCATTTAAATTTGCTAGCGCCACTGCAACCTGTATGGCGTATATGACCAGTATAATCAAGTAGAAAACCGGAGACTGCACATGTACGGTAGTCTAACAGCCCTCATGTATTGTTGGTATGATGTTTGAATTGTTCATTTCCTATAGGGAACGCTCCAGGTGAATTAATTTGCTGATTATATCTCTTTCACGACAGACACGGAAATGCTCCATCGGGCATGAACATCGACTGAGCCTCGACGATTTGACTAGAAAATTGATTATACTCCTCAATGTCTTCAACAAGTTTCTGAGTAAATCCAAGAGCTAATCGAAATTTTATTTCTATTTTTACTGTTATTTTTTTTTTTTCAGTATGTTAACCGGCAGTCGGTCTTGTATGAAGACCCGGCCTGAAACCTTTTACAGAACCTTCATTAGGGGTAGGGAGGTCGACCCCGAAGAAATTCATACATGTGTATAAGGTATGTAAGACCCAAATACCTCCCCTTGATATCTCACATGGGCAATACACTATCTCTCTACTGGTAAGTATGTCCCAATCATATATATAATTCATACTAATATATTATCAGAGCCCAGCAGTGGAGAGTGAGACTGAGGGAAAAGCACAGGACATATTTCAACAACTGTTGAGTGACAGTCAAAAATAAGTACAAAGATTCAGTCAGAATTTCCAGGTAGTAGCCGGCAACACTAAGCCTGAAAATGGAGCACTATTTAGACTAGAGATATTTAATATCCGCAATAATAGAGGCGGAGTCATGTGTGCTGTCCTTTGACAGATTTTCTGTGATCGTGTCCAGAAGATTTCCTGGAACCACAATGGTTTGGTAGCCTGAGCTCAGGGGGAGCAAGATGTTCGTTTAAAGTTTTTCGCGGAACAGATGGTTCTGAATTGGATGGCACTCAGAAGATGGGGCTTCATTAAAGTAAAACATCCTGATCCGCATCGGGGTTGTGATCTACTTCACGCACAAGAGCAAATGGGGAACCCAACAATACCACTGTATTATATACGATTCGCATTGTCGCAGCTGCTGCCATCAAACATATCAGTACCTAAATGCTTCTATGGGCGGAGCGGATCAGAACCAGAACAACTGAACCAGGGAAGCGGCCCTTGCAGAATCAATTAATATCTTCCTGTCGAGTATAATTCATGTTTATTAACAGTAGATACTGTATGTATGTATATTCACCAAATTTCTACATTCGGTATTCATATACTCGAGATCAACAAGCGCATAGGAGTTTTATTTGTGCATTGCCGCACATGCTAGAACACATCCCAACGCACTACAGCTTTTGAATTATTCAAACGGCAGAGAAACCCCGCACAGAGATGTAATGACTAACTTGATCTTAGCATGTGTGTAAATCCTCGCGTCGTTGCTCATTATTTCCCCATTCTGCACTAATATAATCACACACAGATTCGGAAAATTAATGAGCAAAACAGGTCTCGTGCAACTTTCGGGGTTTTTTAATTTTTTTAAAGAGTCTTTACGCCGACTCAACATTATATTATGCGGCGGACCCCCTTTGACGGTTCGGCGCCCACGGAACAAAAGGCAAGAAAACTACGTACATCTGTGTACCCGCTAACGTAAAGAAATGAACCTATGAAAGACCCACTCACAAATCCGACATCTCCGGTCTGCTCCGTCCTCTGTCAAAATCATATACTCCAACTGGATGCCAGCGCCCCCGAATCTTCATCCGTGACTGGCCATCCTGTACACGAAAAGAAACTGTTCTGTTGAGGAAGCTGACCACTGAACTTGAGGGCTTTCCTGTCCTCCTGAGTCCCCAGAAGCCAACTTGCTCCTATAACCCCCTTCTTATTTGTTTTCCTATTATCCCCTGTGATTTCTGCCATGGGTCGTTGGCAGGGTACTCCATGCACCACGGAAGCCCTTATGTCGATATACTCCTCACCGACTGCCTTCGGGTGTTTATTGTGTTTGGGAGGCTGGGATTGCCTGCCGATTTGTCCTTTGGTTTTTGGGTAAATGGGGGAACTACCCAGTTATCCGCCTCCTTCTCGTACTCAGACAGGTCCTCATGAGGGGAGTACCTGTCCGCCTCCTTCATTTCCTCGTCCTCTTCCGCCTCTTTCCTTTCTATCCCCTTTCCCGCCTTTGGTGGGCTTTGTTCTATAGCCCTCCCCTTTCTTTCTCCCGTTTCTGTATGTTCCTCTCCATCACCTCCATCAAGGCCTCCTCCATGGGTTCGGTAGTCACATCAACCATAACAGGTGACGCCGTACTCTGACGTCTACCGTCTCTGCCTTCTCAAGTGATTGTAATGCTGGAACTGAGTCCACCTTCATCTGCCTCAGCTCCCGCCTCAGAGAGGAAATCACCTCATCTCGCTCCTTCTTCTCCTCTTCTAGCTTCCTCAACTTCTCCGCCTTCCTCTTTGTCTCAGGCGGGAGATTTTTAATTCTAGGGTCCTCCATGTCCGTTAATTCAAGCTTCTCCAAGTGGTCTTTGACAGCCCCGGTCGGTGTTGCCGCTGGTCTTCCTCTTGAACATCCTAGAGCACTTGCGAGGTGATTTGCTAGCCTCTCGAACTTGTCCTCTGCGTGGTGTTCCTTTTGTCCTCCATTAACCCTTCATTGGTTGTTGCCAGGTCATTGTTCCTCTTCCTCTCCCTTTCCAGCCTTTCCTTCAACTCATCAACCTCATCTTCTAGTTCGAGGACTCTATCGCATTATGCCGAATTGCTCTCAGCTGTTCAGAGATATTGTTTTTGCCTCTATCCTCCTCTTCTCTATCAAACTCTCCTAGGATCTCATCCATTAGACATATCTCAACTCCTGGATATTTGGCTCATACAAGAAATCCAGTCTGATAGCAAAGAAATTCTCCAATCTCCCTCCACTGCTCTGGGGATGCATAATCCCTTTTCCTCTTAATCTCACGCCAAGCCGCCTCTTCCAGCTCCGCCTCACCCTCTGAGTCCAGGAAACCAGTGGATTTCCTTTTGCGACTCATGGACCTACCAAACCTGCCTCGGAAAGTTCCTTATCTGCATGGCCATCCCCCGTTATATCCCAAGGGTCCTCGCTATCACTTTCTTCAGCACTAGCGTCCTTAAATTTCTCTTCTCCATCCTCTTCCTCTACCGTCGCCACTAACTCCTGTTCTTAAAAGGTCCCATTGTAACCCTTCCTGCCCTCGAAGTGACATACGGTGTGGTAAGCTGGCGTTTGGCCTTGCCTCCTTTCCGGCCCTTTCCCTTCCCTGGACTCGGCATAATCGTTCGTTAAGGCGATCGTGATCCATGGGGTCTCCTGCCAGAGACCCATGGCAGATACGATACAGGATGTGGGAGTTAAGGGGATAATAGGGGCACACTAGCTCCTGGGAGGTATGCGGAGATTGTGTAAAGCCACCAGCTTCGTTGTGGTGTTTTTGGATAGCAAGTTGGCACTCGGGAGCCACCTAAACGTGAGAGGACGCTGGCTACCGATTGAAGCCTACGACTTCGACAGAGGAAGGAGAAGAGTGGAACGCAGTGACGGGTGATGGAGGACTTGGGTGTTGGCTTATATCACGTCTTCTCACTCCGACTGGTTCCCCTCTTTCTTATACAGCGGGTTCGGGTCTCATACAGTTTGTATGTTTGTTTTCTCGGAGGTCGACCGCTCCCAATGAAGGTCCCGCCAAAGGTTCCAGGCCGCCGCATAGCCTTAGGCTGATTAGGTAGCGGGCACACACCCATCGGCAACGGAGGGAGGGATCCGTCAGGCCTCGAAGGCAACGCGGAAGTAACACAGACAGATACCCGGATTCGAAGAACGGAGAACAGACTGGCACAGACACAGACTTTTGTTATACACCGGGATGAGAAAAACCGGGGCCCCCAAAAGAGCTGGCTACATCACATAGGCAAGGCGACAGATCCCAGATGCCAATGCGGCTTCCCGTCGCAGACACCTAACCTTCGAATGCCCTCGGTTCGAGAGGAAGAGGCGAGATCTATTGGGACATCGGCCATACTGGGAGGACCTGGACAAACCAAATTGGAGAAAGGACGAGGGGGACGACAGCCATTGTGACACCCTGGAGGCATGGTTCGATTTCCTGTATAACGAGTTAGCGTAGACAAGTCGGTTGCTGTTGTTGGACATAGGCGGTGTTTTTATTTTTAATATTTTGCTGTGATTGTGAGGTCCTCCCGGGTTTCCGGGGGGCTCACCATGGTCCCCTCAATGGGATCGCATATGAGTAATCAGTATTTAAAAAAAATTTAAAAAATTTAGGCGGATTCGACGTATAGACTGCAAAAAAAAAAAAAAAAAAAAAAAAGGGAATTGGCTTATTG
>Ga0307511_10004629_pt1 | contig 14040 bp, 4 predicted proteins | sample 13_EM_MG_FD_200266 | JGI IMG/M metagenome (GOLD analysis project Ga0307511, IMG submission 200266) | Populus trichocarpa ectomycorrhiza microbial communities from riparian zone in the Pacific Northwest, United States - 13_EM | ecosystem: Host-associated > Plants > Roots > Unclassified | place...
CTGCCCACCAGACTATTTTTTTTTTTACAAATCATTACTTATATTTAAACTATTGGAGCTAATGACGAGGGACCGCATCCCCCAGGTCGAGGCCGGTCCCTACCCCTTGCTCACCGAACTGGCTGTCATATGTATTCTTTTTATATATTCCTTCAATTGAATATTTTATGGAACTAGTAGTTGCCATGACTATCAGTCGCCACTTATTCAGCCTCCTTGCTTCAATCTGTAGGATTTTCCATGCCCTTGAAGCTGCATCTCCCGTCGCTCCCAATACTCCACTTATCCCATTAGCAAATTTAGTTGCGACGGCTTCTTGTAGCAGCTCCTGGAGTGGAATCAGAAACAAGACCATGCTATTCTCTTACAACGGTACAATTAGAGCATCTGCTCGCAGTCTCTCGCAGGCCTCGATACTATACCATCAATCGTACATCCATGTTTTCTACCAAGAGAGTTATGCAGCCAGCCAGACTGCAGAGTTAAGTTACTGTCACAAAAGTATTGAGTGTTCAACTCTGTGCTTGAGCTAAATGTGCCGACCCTTTTCGACGGCACTTATCTAACGAAATTAATAAATTCGGGAACTCGTGCTTCGAAACGTTGGACTTAAGTATCTAAGGGATGGCCTAATATATGTATCCTAAATAGCGAGTGTACTGGCCTTTAACAACCATTACCGCTGGACCCATCGAGGCATGATAGTCTGGTTGGCACGAGGCATGCTCTGAACGAACTTCCAAGACTGCCGCTTTCCATACTTCCTTCTCCAGAGTATTCAGGGTGCTATTTCCTGTTAGGGGACTGGTTATTTCTGCACTATAGGCATTAACCACGAGTACCCGTTGATTTCATGAATCCATCTGAAACTTTTGTCTATATATTTCCCTCTTCCACATGCTAAGAATCTAGTCTGGTTGCTAAGAGTCATTCTGTATTGGGGTTTATTAAACTGCCTTTTGTCTCTGCTTTCGCTGAGAATTTATTTCCATATCGCTGACACTCGACAGGCTGTGCACGTAGTAAGTGGGGTTGCATTACGCTACTAAGATCATGAGGGTCCTGATAGTTGCCCTTTGAAGGTTCCCATATGCCCTCGAGACAACGGGTGCACAAATATTCCAGCCCCCGAGCCTAGGGAATGATATAGGAAATTACAAGGAAACAGAAATATGTCTCTGCCGCCACATCCAACCTCCACTTACAGGTTCAACTTGGAATAAAAGGCCTCAACCAAGTTGACGGCCGTCATCTACTCATCCCCCTCCTTCACCTTCCGTATCCATATACCAGTGCCAATGGGCCAAACAGCTGTTCTCACCTCCAGCAGGATGTGGCATTTTATACTATTGACATTACGGAGGGTGAGATGTAGAAGTCATTTCATGTACAGCAACTCGTCATTATTACTAAGTAAAGGATATCTTGGGTAAACTAGCTATATATATCTTTCAATTGGGCTATGGCCAAAGTGTGCCTGCGCCTGTGATGATGCACCTAGATATGGTCTATTGGGAAACGAAGTAGTATATCAAAGGCAAAAAATACTAGTAGGTACGAATAACATCAGTAGAGAAAGTAACTTAAAATAACGGGTGAGCACGATAGGAGAGCTTCTCGGCTTCAGTCTCAAATGCACTTATCCTCTTCCTGAGCTCCTCGTTCTCTCTAACCAGCATCTCATTCTCCTTCGTAAGTCTCTCTACCACCTCCCTCGCTTCCCTCACGGTCTGACTAGCATTACTGCTACTCCCCCCCCTCTTCTCCCTCTCCTTCTTATCCTCCTCCCTCTGCCGCTTTTCCCGTTCTTTCTGCTCCTTCTCTTTTTGCTTTTGTGCTTCCCTCTCCTTCCTCCGCCCCAACTTCTCCATATCCCGTTTATATCTCTCTTCCTCACGCCTCACTTCCTCTTCGTACCTCTGCCTTAACTTTGTCTCTGCATCTTCGCCTTTGCGGTTTTTTTGTAACGCCTTATCTAGGCGGGCTACGAGACGGGTTTTTTGTGATAGTAGGCGAGAAAGGGGTTTTGATTCAGCATCATTTGTTGGCAATGGAGGAGGAGCAGCAGTGGCTGAGATAGTAGATGAGGCGGTTGATGGGGTAAGTGGGGGTTCAGCAGATGCCGAGGAAGGAGTAAGGGAAGGTGAACAGAGAATAATTGGATGTTGTGCAGCGGTGGAGAAAGATTGGAGAGATACGGCGTCGGTGGACAAACGAGCAGGTGGGGAAGGGCGTTGTTGTGGAGTTGCGCTCGAAGGGTCGTTAGTGTTGGGCTGAGTGTCTCCGCTTCCTCCGAGGATATTGCTGCTCGGAAGGGTACTTGTGGGAGCAATAGGGCTGACTATTTCACTTTCTATTCCGAAGGCGCTGCTAAGACTTTTATTTCCCCGCTCATCAGGTTGCTGCACACCTTCTCCTTCGATCGCAGTTCCTTGACCCCCCTCCTCCTCCTTATCCTCCTCCTTCACTACACCCCCGTTAGGTGAAATAGCAAATCTCTCAAGAGGTTCATCTCTCCCCCAAGGATCATTCAAGCCCAACTGCTCATCACTCAATCCCCCCAACCATTTCAAAAACTTCTCAGCATCCTTTACAATACTGCCCGGGGTTCCACGTTCTACCATCCACCTTGGAACATTACCCCCAGGATCTGAGCGAGAAAGCATAACCCATTCTACCGGGTAGTTCCTGACCTCTCTAGGCTCACTCGCGAACTTTGGGTCTGACTCTGGAGTTGTAGAGGTGCTTGGAGGTGTATCTTCTGGAACTGAAAGAGTTTCAGGTGCATCAACTGAAGCATCAGCTTCCTTTTGATGACGTCTCTGATGTCTCCGATGCCATTTCCGTTTCTCTTTCCCCTCCTCCCCACTCACAACAATCTCCTCAACTATCTCATCCTCATCATATACGTTCTCTCCCTCGTCAGCTGTATAGTCTTCCCCCTCACTCTCCCCAACCAACCCTTCTACCCCCCCCTCCGGGACTACCTCCCTAATTAATTCCACACTCTCATATTCTCCCCGAATATACCCCTCTCCTTCTTTACCAGGACAAATGCCCTGTATCTCTTCTCCAGCTTTCACCGGCCTACTCACTATCATAAACCGCCTCCCACCTCCCCCTCTCTCTCTCCCCTGCTTCTTACAACAAACCGTCACAAACTCTCTCGCTGCCGTAGGGCCTGGGAACTGTGCTGCCAGGCGGAATATTTCCATTACCCCCATCTCACCACCACCTCCTTCAACTACCTTCTCCCCTACCCTCTCAACGCAGCCTATCCCCCTAACACTATCCACTCCACCCCCGGGAACCTCCTGTCTCTCCGTCCCTTCTAGCCTATTCTCTCCTAAAGCAAACTCAATGTCAAGTCCCCGTCTAAACCTCTCAAAGCCAATACTCCCATGCACACTCCTCCTAGCGAACCACACACCCTTACCATCTTTCGCAGAGAGTTTCCATAGCTTCATGTCCCCTGGGGGGGGTGGCGTGGTGGGAAGTTTGACCGATTTGTAGAGATTTTTGATATCATGGTTTTCAGGAGTGGTATTTGTGGCGGACGGATGAGCGGGGATTGAGGATATTGCACGTTGAGCAGCTTCAATTGTGACCGTGAGGAAGGGCGTGAGCTTAGAAGGTGACTTTGGAAGGGAGGAGTAATCCTGGGGAGAGATTGTTGCGAGACAGGAATAGAGAATGGATGGGTTAAATTGCGAGGTCATTGCTATAGAAATCGGTGATGAGCACAAAGCGAGTCGGTGGGAACTGATTTAGATCAAAATTAGACTGATCTCCACAAACATGATAAGAAAAATATATTATACTTTCTTAAATATGAACCTCCATAATGACCCATTTACTGGTTCTATTTCTCATATACCATCAGTCAAAAGTATGTAAATATGACGACAGGATCTAGAGAACCTTGTATACTTACCATTTGTTATGTTCAAGGCGATGTTGGTTACGTCATACTCATGTCCCATGCCTGGACCATGTCGACAACCTTTCTTACTTAGGTATGTAGGTACCTGGCCTATCATCTAGCCTATCACAGCCTCGCGGTCTAAGATCACTAAACCCCAACAAAGGAAATACATAACTTGGCGTGTAGCGACTCGAATTTGATTTTCTTCCGAGTACAAAGGTCGGATGCCGCGACTAGCCTATCAGAATGACCCGAAGACTTCGTGCTTACTGTAGGTATCGGGATAATTGACCGACATGAGACCTGCGGCAAAAGGTCTCACGTTTGATCACCTCCAGATATGACTCTGCCGGCTGCAACTAAGTGTTAGCTGGGTCGGAGTAAAAAGGTTAGAAATCAGGAGCGGCGTATGTACACTCACCCCAAATATGGCGCCATATCTGGGGGGGTTTCGTAAGAGTCAACTGAGAGTCCACTCTAAGTGGCTTTCGCACAGCAGGAAATGGGTACGGCTTAATCGAATCCCTTCAATTCAAGGACTGTAGTGCCGAAATTGGTAAAAACCGACAGCCAATCTCAAGCTCCTAAATCGGAAGTATAAGCCAAAAACTAAAGCACCCCTACCTAAGTAACTAAATGTGCTCTCCGCCCATTATTTCAGATACCGCAAAGAAGTGGCCTCGTACCTTCATTGTATCATTTATGTAAACACAGCACAACACTAGAAATTATATGGGGATACACATGTAGTTCATGCATACTCCTCGGTATTGAATGGAAGATGGATGAATGACATGCAGATGCAAGTGCTATTTTGTTGCTAAATCGGCCAATCCATTATTTGTTGTGAGACTTGCCTATAATTCTGCTGGATGACTACAGTGCCTACCGTAGGATTCTTCCACCGCTGGCATAATATAATCAATATCTAAGAGGGAGCGCTCATTAATATGTTAACAATATATAAACTTTGTCATGTATGAGAGCCCAGGGGCTCCCCGAAACTATATGTTACCACTCTACTTCGATTTAAAATACAATGAATGTCCATTAAGGAGTGACAAGGAGAATTACCCTCCTCTGCTACGGAAGAAATTTCATCCGTTTATGTAATGACCCTTTACGATATGACTTGACGTAGGGCGGATCTTCATGTGCATGGGAGGGAAAATAGGGCTTCCCTATACCTCCTCGTGCTGTTGCTAGCGGTGCTAAATGCATTCCCAAAGTTGAGTCTCTGGCTATTTTAATTGGGTGACTATTGTCAATTAGTGATAAACTCCACAGCTGGCGAGAAGTCCTCTTTGGGTCGGTCTCAAACAAGTGGTCACGACTTACTAATTAGACTTTGTCATGAAATATCGCTGGTGGACAGCATCCTGGTCACTTTCTAAGATTTCGGGCGAGCCCGGTCAAAGCTCATCAAGAAGGTCTGAGCTCAAACTGAACAGGTGGGTAGTAACTAAAAAGCATCTTCTGTCAGTTGAATCAGGGGCAGCTGCCGCACGTCCCGTATTTTTGTCCGGATGTTGTCCGCCAGCGATATCGATACACTACAGTCGGCAATCCATCGAATCTTACCTGAGTTTCAACCACAAATCCCAATCTCTGCAATTTGATACAAGGCATTATTTGAGGAGCCAGAACTACGTGGAGTACGGCTTTAAACTAATTTGAAGTGAGTATGAACCAGACAGATATCTACTGTGTGGGAGCTATACATATGTATATATATGAAAAGTTATGAGGAATCTACTCAGGGTTCTGTCTAATTATTTGATGCGTGTACATGTCCATATGCTATACTTCATGTAACGGTAGACCTACAAATCTACAGTGCCGCTAAGTGGGTAGTGTAAGGGACTAGAGATCTGTTACACGGACCCTTATAGCCTCGAGACTTTGGCGCCGCATAACCTTAGGTTGATCAGGCGTATAGACTCCAAAAAAAAAAAAAAAAGCCTCGAAACTTTGAAATTTCACGGGCAAGGTATCCATAAGCACAAAATATCGGCTCAGCCCTAGCAATGTGTGTGGGAGATCTAGAACAAGATCAAAATGATATTCCAACATTTAACTTGAACGGTATCAGTACTACTAAGTATGTCCTATCTGCGCCCTAGTCTACTCAGCTCAGCTGACTGCCCATGTTTTTTTACTTGCTAAATTGTGAGTGCTAAAAACCCCCTCCGTGTTCACTTACCCTGTCACTTGATACAGGGTTCGCACCAACAAAAATGGTTATACCTTGCAGTTTACACTAGGCGAGTTAATTGTTTTAGTTGTGGCTGTTGACCCTAGAAAATAGCAACCGAGATACCACGCCTAACAGGACACAGAATGCCCACTGGAGCATTACTGATGTTTGTGACTTGAGGTATCACTTGTGTTACACACACTCTCTATTATTTCGAATCTTGGCTGATGAACATCGAGGCTTGGAAATGCGGGGTCTGCTTCCGCTCCATATATTAAAGGGTTGTAGCTGCCTATAAATTTTGTGACCCTAGAGCTTTCGCTTATGTTTCTCTGAACAGCAAGTTCGAAATTGCAATGCCACTGTGCAGGTCAAGCAGATTACGATCGTAAGCTAAGCGCCTAAACAATTGTGGGCTTCTGAGTGAGGTGCTCAGCGAAATCCCTGGTTCTGATTCGAGGGAGGTGGGATTATCGAACCGAGCGTTAGTCGTCGCAAATGGCCAGTAAACCCTCCCTTGTTGATCATGATGCCTTGCATTGTGCAGGGCATTGTATCATCTAAAACGTTTTCAAGAAAAAGCCGCGTGGAGCATCTCGGGGCTTCATAAGAGATTCACTTGGCCTAGGGGTGTGCACCGCAATATTTCCCAGTTCAGTGAGGAAAGGCTTACTTTGCAGTGAGCATCATGCATGGTGTTGGTCATACATCTCACCCCAGTGTGATATGGGAGATATTCCTTTAGTGGAATGCTAGAAATGAAACGAGAAAAAAGACAGGACTGTGGGCTAGTTGGTTGTTGGGGGATGGTGGTTATTCCTCCAGGTTTGCTAACCTTGTAGAAACGTGGATCCATTAATCAACGACTATCTCAACAGAAAAACCCGGGTGGTCATTGCCAAAAGATGGCCATGATGGATATGATCCCTGAATATCATGCCAGTAAACATTCCGATGGCCACAGAGTCGGGGCCCCAAAAGTGGTATCACCTCCCCTAAAGCCAGCTCCGCAGTCGCTAAAATGCAAAGCCATTAGTGCTATTGATGCGCCCGCAGAATTAAAGTTAGTGATCCTAGACATTTGCGGTTGGGGAGGTGGGTAGGCCTCATGTGTAGCAGCACTCGCCTAGCTTGAAACTGCAGGCCGGTTCCTACCATAGCTGCCGTAGTACTTCAGTGAGAATTGCTGTCAGTGGCCTTCGACTCAGTGCTTCATAATCTATTTAAACATCTGTTTTTCCAGTTTACAACCATCGTGAGACATTACTAACTGCCCGCCAGCCCACACCCTACATCTACTGAGTTCTGGCCACATGAGATCAAGATATATATATTAAAATAGCAGGTTCGACACATCTTGTACCATCCCTTCTTGCTCCGCATTCACTAGTCCGCCCAGAGTAGCACTCTAGGCGAGAGAAGGGCCGCCGCACTCCCCCACTTCGGATTTTCTTAAGTGGCCCGGTTCAGGGGCGATACAGTTGCAAGACATTGAGAGTCACCGTGGACCCTAAACGGAAGGATCAGGTACCGGTATCATTTAGATCCAAAGAGAATTTAGAATTCAAGGTGACTTCACAATGGCTGGCATGATGTTTGGGTATGGTGATTGCCCATATGTATGTGTACCGCTAATTTCATGATGCTTAAGGTTTTGAGGTGGAAGAGGGCCCAATCTTGTATAAGTCGGGTTTCAGCTTGGTGCCCTGTACTCAATTGCTAGTCTCGCTGTGGATAATGCTTCGGTTGGGGTTTGTTAAGAGTAACAATGGGTAGGAGGGAGGATAGAAGGAGGCTGCTTAGGAAGCACCACTGACTTTGGAATATTAACAATATATATAGCCGTACTTAACGCAACCCTGGGTATTGATTCATCTCCCAGTCTCCAGAATCACCTTCACCTGGACCCTCGAAGCCCAATTACTCCCTGGGCCTCTTGCTTCACATACACCAACCTGTTGGAATAGTGGACGCTCAGTCAACTGTCAACGTGCCCGGTATGATTCAGCAGCCCGTTTTACGGATCCTCATAGATCTGTGGCTTGCCCTTTTCCCTAGCGGCCTAACATCCACTCTATTGGCATTCAGTATTCTCTATTCCGCCTCTGTCTGTATTGTTGCTTTATTTTTGTCACTTGTAGTATACCGGCTTTCACCTTTCCATCCGTTAGCTTCAATCCCAGGACCTATATTTGCTCGAGCAAGTAGGTGGTACCAGGCATATCATGACATCTGGAGGGGTGGTAAGATGACCGAGGAGCTGCAGAGATTGCATAAAATCTATGGTAAGTACCCATCCCGACAGTTGCATAAGTAAGAAGTACAGACCCTTGTTTACTTGATCTGCATTCCCCCGTTTTCGGCACCCTGCCTGTTCCCTGTACCCCCCTTGAAGATCTGTAGCTTGTATTATTTTCTTTAGTATTGCTACTTAGTTAATATTTGCATTCTGATACAGGGCCTGTCGTTCGAATTGGTCCCAATGATGTAAGTTCCTGGTTCCTATATATATTGGACTCTTTGGGTTTGGCCCCTGATTTTGAGTTGCTTCCAGGTACACTTCGCCTCCCCTGAGGCTTACGAGACCATATATAGTACACGGTCGAAAGTCACCAAGGATCCATGGCTGTACAAGTGTTTCAGCGAAGATGAATCATCTTTTGGATACACTGACCCTGTGGCAGCTAAAGCACGCCGCCAACAAATAGCACCATTTTTCTCACGACAAAACATTCTTACCTTACAGAGCATGATTGCGGAGAAGGTCGATCTCCTTTACGAGAAATTGAGCAATACTACTGTAGGAGGAACCCAATGTGCCGTGGTGGATATTGGGTCCGCTATCAAGTCCATGGCTATGGATGCAATCATGTCTGTCTGCCTTGGTGAGAGTCTTAACACGCTGGGGGATCCAAGTTTTTGCCATCCCGTTCTTAAATTCATGGAACAAAGCTTACCACTACTATGGGTGTTCAAACACATCCCTATCATTCGGGTTATGATGCTTGGTATTCCAGACGGGGTTAATGAAAAGCTGGGAGGACATGGTATTCTTCTCCTCAAGAAGGTGCAAGGCCCTGGATTGTGCTAATTTAATTGGGGAGTGCTTGTCGCTAACCTCGACCTAGAAACTAAGAGAGAAACTTGGAGCTTTCCTACGTGGCCTCGAGAACCCAGATATAGCGCAAAACACTAGGAAGCATGGTTCCAGTACAGATATTAGCTCAAAGGAGATAATATTCCACCGCCTGCTTGATGACAAGCGGAGACCTGTTGCCCATTATGGGAGCCTGTTCGATGAGGCTCAGGCTCTTTTTGTTGCTGGAAGCGACACAGTTGGAAACACATTATCATTGGGCACCTTCCATATCTTGTCCAACGCAGAAATCCATTCCAATCTACGTAAGGAGCTCAATCAGGCATGGCCTAGTGGGAATCTGAAGGATGTATCTACCAGGCCTAGCTGGGAGGATTTGGAGAAACTTCCATACTTGGTGAGTATTTACCTCCAGGTGACCCTTTTTCATATACTTTAAGGATAATTAATTAATTTTAGAAATGACAGACGGCGGTAATCAAAGAGGCCCTTCGATTGAGTCACGGCATTGTTTCCCCTCTGTCCAGGATAGTCTCAGCCCAGGGCCTTACTGTAGATGGCGTTTTTATGCCACCAGGGGTAAATACTGTCTTTCTATTGTCGTGTTGCCTAGTGGCCGCCGGGACTAACTTGACATCCTAGACTGTGATAGGCAGTTCAGCACCTTTTGTGCACCTGAATGAAAAACTTTTCCCGGACCCATGTGCCTTCAAGCCAGAACGCTGGCTGAGCCAAGGGAGTAAAGAGCTCGAAAAGCACATTGTATCATTTTCTCGTGGACCGAGGTCATGCATTGGGATGAAGTATGTTCCTGTATTCATTAATCACATTGGTTTTCTTTCCTATGCTAACAAGAGCCCCGCAAAACTAAAGCTTTGCTTGGTGTGAGATGTATCTCACTTTCGCATTGTTGTTCAGGAAGTTTGATCTTGAGCTTTTTGAAACAAGGTGATCCAAACTTTGTCCATTTTGTGCTATGTTGAAGGCTTAATGCAGATCTGCTAACATTATGGTACTGTTGAAACAGCAAAAAGGATATCGAGTATAAAGACTACTTTGTCCCATTCTTCTATGGGAGAATTAGAGCAACCGTTAAACAAAGATGTGATTGAGCTAGATGAAAATAGGCATCCACCCGTGGCCAGCTGCAATAATTACTTAGCTATATATAGTCATCCCGCCTTTTTTTGGCAATCGAGTCCGTTTAATACTTTAGGTTATTATTATTTTTCATGATATTAGATACGGATATAAGTACAGACGTGGTCGAAATCTACAAAGATGGAGCTTTTTGAGTATGTAATTGATCATGAGATGGCTAGGTCATAATATTCACCAGCCCAGTGCCGTAGTCCCCAGACTCATTTAACTTGTAGATATATATATAAGTTAAATAACACAGGTGAGTAACCCCGGGGATATACAGTTGGGTTTTCATCTACTTGTAATATTCTATGTATAACCCCCCAGCGTAGTTTTGATGAGGGAATGTTTTGTTGAGTCGGAATTCATTTGCTTGCATTGTTACGCGTGTCTATTGTTTATTGCCTTTATCTTTCTGGGAGGTATCTGGCGTTGTACGTATAGTCGATATTATGCTCTGGTGAATTCCAGGGCATTCGCGAATCGTACAGGCAGTCTGCAGTGATTCCTAAAGCATAGAACTCGCGGAAAATTGAAGACATCATTCTGCTTGCAATACATATTGCTTGTACCTGTAGGCCGATCTAGGCAACTGTCATTTCTGTAACCTTGTTTGAATTCCCATGAAATGAAGTAGTCGTGAGGTTGAAGGAACAGATACTCTGTGGGGCTATCCTCGATGATACATACATATATATTCTGAGCCGCTCGCGGGCGGCATACTCACTATGCCGATCGCGGGCTAATTACTCAATTTGGTAGATGTCAACGGAGAAAAACATTCTGCTACACTCAAAACTCTCTATAAAACTGTTTTTGACCGATCCTATCCAGCTCTCGTACCCTTCCTGTAGGACGTACTCTCGCATCATCCTGATGGTTGTTCGGCTCCACCTGAGTGGGACATGAGCGCTACCGGACATGAGCGCAAGTGGGGCATAAACGCAGTCCACCTCTGACGTCCCGAAAGGTTAAATCATTGGGGAGGTGCAGACATCGAGAGATTAAATGGCTGGGAAGATGCAAAAGAGTATATAAGGCACTGGAAAAAACCCTCGAGTAGATGGCCCAAGGGAAACAGAGCGGTATCAGTTAGCCATTAGCTAGCGAACGAATACAAAATCTCTCACCTTCGTATGATCCAACAGCTACACCAAACAGCCACATAATCCTACACTTCCTTTTATCAGTGGGAGACGGCAGACATTGAACAAGGGGAGAATTCCGGAAAATTGCCTCAAGCCCTTAAATGATGTAGAACATATTGATGACGTTAACAACTCATCACCTTCATCTCTGATGATGAATGGAATGGAGAGGAGAGATACTGAGTTTATTGCTACCGTAGAAGAAACATTTTTTATGCAATAGCGGGGAGGGATTTGAAAATTTGTTTCTTATCTACGGGGTTATGGCTTGGGCTACATACAGCTAGGTCAGACTATCTCGTGCTGAATATTGATGCGCTATCTGGAAATCAGTGAAGTTTGGAACGATTATAATATCTTTTGTCTACATATTGTGGCACGATTTCTTTTACACTAGAAAAATCCTCGTTGTTTCTTACAGGATTTGGGTAAGGCGCAAGGCGGGTGCTTTCTGATACGCAGATTTCTACGGTACCTTTAATTCCTCGATTTGTGACCAAATTGAAGCAGGTTCTAGACTTATGTAGCAGGTATGGTAGATGCTATTTTACAGCATTGTCGACAGGTAACCCGAGACCAAATGGCACAATGCTACAGACATCGCATTTTTATATGGCCAAACCCGATAACAAAGGCTATGTGCAAACGCTATTGCAAAACCACAGCCTGAACGCCATCAATTGTTAACCGTTACCAAACTAAAGACCTCTAACCAGCTACCGACCACCCTCGCCATATATGTAGTATCAATACGAGTACTGATTCACAAAAAAAAAAAAGCAACCGACCTCACGGGGTTGGAGAATAATATTCCAGATACTCTGACTGCTCGGTAAACTACAGTGCCAATGCTGCATCTAATACTACTCGTGTTTCCGCTTAAAAAGGTCTACCCTAATCGTTGCTGCCGATGCCTCAAGAATAATTTGAAATGCTGAATTTATTGATGTATGAAAGTATCAATAGACTATGCCTGTGTTAACCTCTCAGCTCTAGCTGAATGAACACAAATTGGACTGCTAGAGGATAATCCGATCGACTTGTAAATAGATGAATCTATTGCAGTAGGTGGCATAGATATACTATTAATTCTTTCATTTTTTTGGTAAATCAGTACTCGTAAACCTTTATCAATTCAAGTGCGTTATACACCAAATCGAGTAATTATTTCAACTACCCGTGAGCGGTCCAGAACATATACGTAGGGGGATTGTTCTGGAAGTCATGATTTATTGCCCAATATGTACTTACGTATTTGGGTCTAGTACATGTAAAGCGAATTTGACCTTCCCCCTCAGGCTACATACACCACCCGAAAAGCAAACCAGACTACGAAAAGCACAAATCTTGTCCGGTAAGGTTTGTGAATGGTACGACGGTTTATCTATAGTGCAGGCAGTTTCCAAACCTGCATAATGGTGCCAGAATATTTATAATTACCCTAAATCAATATTTTTTTAACTTTTAAATCAGTGCCCCACGCCATGGCGAGGCCCGCCTGTTCCGGCGGAGGGACAGGCATTGATCGTCTGTCAGCAAGGAAGAGTCCGAGCGCTATAAGAAGTTAGCTGCATCACTCCACCCCCGATTTAACCCCTGGGTCATACTATTCAGCACACCAGGGTCTGGAAACCTGATTTCGCAGCTCACCCTCTACAGCTGAGGATATAATCAAGAAGACGAAGTACTACTAACTATTTGGCCTCACATAATCAAGGCGTGCCTTAGGTGCGAACAAACTATGTAAACAGGGTAATGCTAGTGTACACAGGTTGTTTCGGGATCTGGATTAGTATAACGATTTCAACTGGTAATTTTGTTTTTGGGCTTGTACAATATAAGAAACCCCCGATATAAGAAACCTCGCGTTATATAATATTTCTGGCCTGCTCCGAGGGTTGCTGATATTGCGGCTTCACTGTACATATTTAGAATGTTCATGAATGATCAGAAGAGCTCCATCCGCATACCAAAAGTGACACCCTGGAATTCACCAGAGGTGCTTCAATGGAAGTATCGTATCATTTTCCTAGTGCGCAAGTATATAAGTGAAAGAGTTCCGATATCAACCCAGTCTAAGGAGAACAAGGATATAGCACTCTTAACTCCAAGCTTATAATATGCCTGGTTGCATGCCCATATAACTAAGCTTGAGGGGTTGAATGGAAGAGATGAACTGAGCCGGGGGATATCACTTAAAACGTACAGATAGCAGTTTACTCACGCTGCGCTAATGCCACGCTCTATGCTAGGCTGTATGCCACACTGAGTCATTTCCATCTAGTAGAGATCAACATGGGCATAAGACTAACCAACGTGCAGGAAGATACAGGCAAATCTCTATAAATGCACCCCCTAAAAATGCATAACCCCCCAAAATGCATATTATGCCAAAGTGCATAGTATGCCAAAGTGCATAGTATGCCAAAGTGCATAGTATGCCAAAGTGCATAGTATGCCAAAGTGCATAGTATGCCAAAGTGCATAGTATGCCAAAGTGCATAGTATGCCAAAGTGCATAGTATGCCAA
>Ga0307511_10004630_pt1 | contig 14038 bp, 14 predicted proteins | sample 13_EM_MG_FD_200266 | JGI IMG/M metagenome (GOLD analysis project Ga0307511, IMG submission 200266) | Populus trichocarpa ectomycorrhiza microbial communities from riparian zone in the Pacific Northwest, United States - 13_EM | ecosystem: Host-associated > Plants > Roots > Unclassified | place...
CCAGCTGAGCTCGTGGTACCTGCTGGCGGCCTCCAAGAACTTTCTAGAATAGTCCATGATCCTGGCCTGACATAGCTTATACGCTAGCAGAGTCGCCTTGTCGTTTGTTGAATGGACTAACAGGGCGGCACGGTTGTAGTACGTCTCGGCCTGCACGTTGTCTTCGTCCTCCAGGAGGAGCCGGACAATGCGAATGTATATCTGCAGCTTTTCTTGATCTGGTATGGATCTATATTAGGGGGAATATGAGCCCGATAGACCGTATTCGGGTGGTTGGCGATGAACATGCCTTTGGCTTGAATCTAAGGAGAGTCCCATGAGGATTCGAGCGGCATCGCTCCATTCCTCTTCTGATTCGAACAGTTCAGCAAGTTGTAACCTCATTGAATTGACCTGTCCCACAGATATCCATACTTAGTACATTGGGCAGAGGGGCGACGATGATCAGGAGACAGGCACTCAACATGTTCCTCGTAGCTGACAATCTTTGGCTGAATGAGGTTCAGCGTATCCTGTAGGATCCGCTTCTTGACCTCTGGATCCTTGAAGGCGCCTTCCGTCACGGCTTTCACAAGCTCAGACACGACCTGTCTGCCAACTACAAGACCACCGGCATCTTGATTAACCACAGTATCTATGAGTGTGTGAAGGTCTGTCAAGAAAGATTGGCTGGATTTGGCGGCGAAGAGATCGTTGAGAACGGCGACGTAGGCTGGGCCCTTGTCTCTTTGAGATAGGGAAGCTAATTGGGCGAGACGCGAATCCATTGTGAGAAGATCAGGTCACGGTGGTGGCGGGGATGGAGGGGTAAGTTGCCTGACACGTGACACTAGTTGTCCGGAACCATTTCATCTCGCACCTCAAGTGTATGGGGGGTCTGATTGAAGCCTTTGGGTGAACAATGCGGAATATCAGAAATGGTTAGCGGGATGAAGAGATAGCATAAGATGGTTTTCATGTCTAGTGAACTGTCGAAGTGCGAGCTGTCGCTGTGGGAACATTGAAGAGCTGCCGGAGCTACGATTGGCCGGGGGAGCCTCCCGTCTTATACGTTACGCCCTAACTTAATCCGCTCCCGTCAGATCCTCTTTCCTCTCCTTCGTTCCTTCTGCTTTTTGGGTTTCTGCGAGACCCATCCCTCTCCTTTTTTTGCTGCTGCAAGACAGCTCCAGCCTGTCAAGCATGTCTCGCTTCACCTCCGCCTACCACACCAACAGGCCCACCTCCCATCCACTCACCGAACGCCAGGCGTTGGCTGCCGCCGTTGCTCTCAATCTGAACTCCGCTAATCTGCCGTACCCCGACGAGTTGGGCTTCTCAACGAATGCGCCCGGCAGCTCTCATATGTTTGGCGACCCCCATGACTTCCCGTTCTCCGGCCTTCCTTCGTTGTCCGCCTTGTCCGATACTCCAACGCGAATGCCGAGCCGTACCACCACCTCCGTCCTCGGTTACAACCAGTCTGGTCGGGAGCGTTCACGACGACGGGCTTCTCGTTGGCTACTCCTGGTGCTCCCTCCGTCGTTCATAACCGAAACACAGGGAGCACTCGGCCATACATTGTCATCGGGCCCGAGTTCCCGTCTCTCTCAGGGATTGTTGCTACCTCTGTACCCAACGGTGAACCAATCTTTGTTACAACTATCAGAATGCCACGTATCTTACTGACTGTCTCATTTCAATCAAAATTTCCAGATGTACGCGCAGCTGGGCGCGATCGCCCGTGAATTCAATTTCCCGAGCACCGCGGGGATTTGCCTGTATATGCACGTCAACGAAGCCGGTTCCATATTCGCACCGCGGATAAGCGAAGAGTCGTGGGGCATCCTTTGGGGGCATCTCTTTGAGCCGAATGCTCCAGGCCCAACTGGAGGCCTTCCAATCTCCGGACGGATAGAGTTTGACATTGGTAGGTTTCGTAACGGGACCGCATCGCCTTTGTTAGTTGACACCAAGCTTGTAGATGTCGCGAAAGCTCGATGGTATCACTCCTGGATCTCGGTGTCTCGGCGTGAGACCGGGTCTTTACCATCTTTATCACCGACTCACGTCGCTTCCATGCATCAGCGCCAAGAAAGCAAGACCACCGAGGACACGCAGGAGCAGAGCCAGACCGTTACTGCTCCCAAGAAAAGGACGCGTTATACACCAAAACGACTCTCCCTCGTAGAGCGTTTCGATCTGGGCAATTCTCCGCCAATGGTCTCGCCGCCAGCACCTGTGACCACCTCCGTCCAGATGCCAGAACCTCACCCCGCGTCCCCTGCTCTCGCGAAGACGTTAGTATTATCGCCTATTGCTCAGGAGGACGAGCCTCTGAAATCCCACAGGGAGGAAATTGACACCCTAGTCAACTCTTGGAGGGCGAGCGCTACTTTCAAGACAAACCTGCTCGCCTCAACGGGACAAGTTAGCCTAGATCCTGCTAACATGCCCAACACACTCCCGTTGGATCCGGCCGACGACGATGAGGTTCGGTCGGAGATAAACCCCGAGGATTACTCTTGGAGTGTCACATCAGCAGGTCCTCCGTCTGTCCTTGATTCCCCTACCTCCTCGTACCGCGTTCCTTCTGTGCACATGGATAGGCGTGCAATCGGGTCTGTACCTCTTACTCCCGAGACTTGTACTTCCTGGGGACCAGAAGATTACGACCCTCTCTCTCCCGTCTCATCAGTGTTTAGGCTCCCTTCCCCAGACCTCGGTCAGAGATACCTCGAATACTGCCCGATGACACCCACCACTGCCACCTCCTGGGGTCCTCCCTCAGAATATCCTCCTTCACCTGACCCAGAATCTCAAGAGGTCTACTATTATCGCGCCCCATCTTTGGACCTCGGGCAGAGGGTTGGGTGGAGCAGGCCTGCTACTCCTTCAACGGCTACATCCTGGGGACCCCCTTCCGAGTACCCGCCTTCCCCACCACTCGAGTCCCAATGGGCCTACTACAGACCGCCCTCTGTGGATCTCGGGAGAAGGGCTGAGGGGAGCAGGCCAGTAACACCGAGCACTGCGACTTCTTGGGGAGCTCCGGAGGAGTGGCCACCTACTCCAACTACTTTGAGCAGGGTGAGCACCCCAGACGCCGCCCAACAGAGGTTCAGCTTTGCGGAGGAGATTGGAGGCCTTGCTCCACCACCGGCAACGACGACGTCCACAACACCTGCCCCTTGGAATTTCGTCTGGCCGTATCTGACGCACGGTGAACAGAAGTCTCTTGAGCAGACGCCATGGAACTTCGTCTGGCCATACCTAACGGGAGACGAACAAAGCCTGAAGCCTCTGGAGCAGACACCGTGGGAGTTCGTCTGGCCATACCTGACACCCAGTGGACACAGGTCGAAACCTCTGGAGCAGATGCCGTGGAATTACGTCTGGCCCTATCTAACCCAGGATGTACAGAAGTTGGAACAGATGCCCTGGAACTACGTCTGGCCATATTTAACGGAGGATATACAGAAATCGAACCCTCTGGAACGGGAGCCATGGAGTTACGTCTGGCCATACCTGACGCCAGCCACACAGAAGTTGGAACTCCCGAAGCGGGCACCATGGAACTACGTCTGGCCATATCTAACCCTAGATGAACAGAAGTCGGAACAGACGCCTTGGAGCTACGTCTGGCCATATCTGACGCCAAATAAGCAGAAGTTGGAGCAGACACCGTGGAACTACGTCTGGCCGTATCTGGTACAAAAGGCTTCGATCTCCCGTCGCCTGGAATCTCGGAGAGTTTCTGCTGTTGTCGAGCGTGTGGCATACCCAGTCTTCAAAATCTGTGCGTAATCTCTTCCCTTGGCTAACGTTGGTTGCTCATGGTTCGACTTTGTGTGCAGATCCCGCCGTGTACCCTCATTTCGACATCTACCCTTCAGTCCAGGGTGATCGTGTTGATCGGAGTTACGCCTCTACCACCGTACTTGAAATCCCAGTCAAGACGCGGGGGCGCGCGTTCACTACATCTTCGTCAGCATCGAACACAGGCTCTTCCCTTCAAGCTGATCGGATCGGTTACCCTGTCCTGAACATATGTGTGTATCTCCCCCCTGTGACCGCATATATTCTCTCGCCGCCGTCCCTGTATGACCCGGTGTTCTAATCACCACGATTTAGACCCCGCGGTATATCCGTACTTCGAAATTTACCCGAAGATACAAACTGTCCAATCCCGAGCGAAGGTCAAGTCGTATATACGTTCTGACCCGGGGCAGGATTTGAGGGGACAACCATGGGGTTTCGGATGGCCTTCATTCCGACCAGCTTCTTCCCCGACTTTATCCTCGTCCTCTGCAATCCCCTTCACCTCGTCTCCAGCCCTGAAATCCGTAATGGTGTACCCTGTTATCGAGATTTGTGAGTTCTCTACAACTTGGGACAGTGTCAGACGCGTTTACTAACCGTGATACTCGCAGACCCTGCAGTCTATCCGTTCTTCGACGTGTACCCCGCCGTGGAACGGTACATCCCGGTTCAACCTTCCAAACCAGTACTACAGTCAGGGTCTTCGGTCATTGCTAAAGGGCCAGTGGGAAAGTCGCTTGGTTACCCGGCGATGAAGATATGTAAGCATTTTTCTAGACACCCTCAAGCGTCTGGCTGTAATGGTTTTTTAGATGAGGCGGTTTACCCTCACTTCGACATTTACCCGAAGGTCGCCCGATATGTTCCTAAACCGACGATTTCAGTACGCTTGCCAGCGGCTTACCCAGTGTTTGATATCTGTAAGTGCCCACCTTCCAGCGTGGTGAGTAGTATTCACGCCCCTCGCAGATCCTGCTGTCTACCCGCACCTGAACATTTACCCCACGGTCACTGGTGTTTCGAGAATGGTACATACAACGCCAATTCCCTACGCGTCAAATAGCATGATCGCTCCAAAGGTTCAGCCCACACCTGGTTACCCTTCGTTGGTGATTTGTGAGTCTCCGAACTGTATGCATGCGGCCTAAGTACTCAGATATCGCTCCCGCGTAGATCCTTCGGTGTACCCATGGATTGATGTCTACCCTTCCGCTGCTGGTGGGCTCACCAGATCACCATTGTCCCCATCTCTCCGTCAACCACGAACTCGCTTGGCCACGCACACGCGTACAAAGCCACGGAACTGGTTTACAGCGGACGAGAATGCACCTCCCGTTCCAAAGTTACCATACTACGCGACTCTGCAAGGGATCCCACAAATGCCCCAATCTCCCCCACGACATAGCCGGAAGTCAACCATCCAGGAACACCTCACGTATCCAGTGATATCAATTTGTGATTAATTTTTCCCTTCTCTGTGGGTTTTCTTGACACTGGGTTTTACTCAACTGGCTGTCGATTTTTTTGTTGTCTCTTGCAATGGTAGATCCTGCTGTGTACCCGTATTTCGATATTTACCCGGCGATGAACGGAAGGGGATCCCCTCAACCATCGCGAGAAGAACGGCGGCCGGTGGCATCGATATCAACATCAGGGATAATGAACCTAGTCCCAATCTCGGTCAGGTTCGGGACCGCGTATCCTCACTTGAACATCTGCAAGTCTATTTCTCTCGTGCTTCCCTTCCACTTGGTCGAGTTGAAACTAACTGCATCTCCGCGATTCTTCCGCCCCTTATTATGGTTTAGATCCCGCTGCGTACCCGAATTTTGATGTTTATCCGAAGATCAGCAGGGTTGTGGAGAAACGGAAGATCGCTGGTCAGTATTATCTGCTCTTTGTTTCTTTGGGGTTGTGCTTACTCGTCTTGTGAAGCCAAGTCAACACCTTCAGTGCGGGCTGTGGGCAACTCTGGTCCTTCGTACCCGATTATTGAGATCTGTTAGTAGCCTTGCCCGGCCCCTAAACGTTTCGTGGTGTTGACATGTCTGCTGATCCCTAGATAAACCGGTCTACCCGCACTTCGATCTCTACCCATCCTGGTCGCACACGCAGGAGAACCCTCGACGTAGACATAACACCGGAATCCTTCACCCGAGTTCCACAGCAGGTCACCAAACGGAGAAACTGCCTGCACCTGCAGTTGTATCAAAGCCATTGTACCCCGTTATTCGGATCTGTGAGTTCGCTTGCCCCTAGACATCTATTTCACTAACCAACTTCGTCCCACGCAGATAACCCAGTCTACCCACACTTTGACATTTACCCGTCATGGGTTTGCGCTCTGGTCGTGCCTGGGGTTAAACAGGCCACTAGGACGCGTAAGTCCCACCTCGAGCTCCATCGAGAGGTTTTCCCAACACGAGGGGATGCCCCCACCTTGTCGTGCCAACGCTACCCTGCGTATCCTGCAGTAGAAATCTGTCAGCCACCACACCTTCTGTCCTCTGGTTCGTTTTACTCACCCGTCGTGTAGATAAGGTGGCCTATCCCCACTTCAACGTCTACCCCGCGTGGGTTCGAGTGTTGGTTCCCCTTACCCAGGACGCACCCCGACTGAAGGAGCCTCGTAAAAGTCATAAGGAACTTCATGACGAAGTAGCCCCACACTTGCCCACTACGATCCCAGACGTTCCGAGGAATTCCAAGGCTATGGGCAGGCGACCTCGTGGGTTGACGATCGTCGCGAGGCGACAGGAGCCTGGCGAAATGCCCGCTCTACCCTCGATTCCAAAGGTGTCCCCATTGCGCAGACGGGTATCATCGCCGTACTGGCCCAGTGGACAGAATCCCAGCCCAATTCGTCGGCGGGTCTCACCCGTATTCGACGGCTTCCCATCTATTGAGGCAAGGTTATCACAGTCAGAGGACGAAGCGGCCGAACCGTCGAATGGGGTGACGGTGACCCTGACGAGGTCGAAATCACATCCGACCACACCAAAGAGGAGGCAAAGTGCTTTGATTACAGAGAAGATCAAAGCGTTGAGTGCGGCTGCAGAACCCCCAGAACCTGTTTTCGATCGCCCCGTTCGTAGGTCAATAAGACCACTTCCTGTCTCTCCCACAAGGGCTTAAAGGGGAATACCCCTCACATCGCTCGTTTGTTCGTTTTCTCACTCGTCCTTTCTTGGTTACTTATGGATTTATTATTCGCACTCGCACCTTCGCGGGGAACATGTTGTAATTTATCGTACATAGACTGGGTTCGAAATCTGTGCTTAGAATGCAGTATACAAATACAGTACATGATGATTAATCCCTCTCATGGTCTGGGTGGGAAGTGGTAGTGCGACAGCGCAGTGTGTCGGCAGTCACTACACACTGAATCGCATTCCATCGATCTAAAGGTCGTCGTCGACATCACTCGTGGGGGCGGGTGGGGGGTCTCCGGAGAGGATATGACCGCTCCCTGGCATGTGTCGTTGGGGAGAGGACTCCTTCTCTGGCTCGGGACTTGGCGATTTCGCCGCTCGAATTGCACGGAGCTGTTTTTCCCTCTCGTCGAGCTGCATTCTTGATTTCCTATCGTCCAAAAACGCCAACCGCATCTATGCAGCCAACTAATTAGCCCAGGCTCAGGCCCAGAAAACGCGGAGGAGGTTCTACCTTCTCCTTCTGAGCTTCGATCGCAGCTTTCTCCACAGCCCTGGCTTTCGCCAAACGTTGCTCCTTCTCGGCTTCACGTTCTTCGAATTCCTTGAGAACTGCGTGGCCGATTAGAAGGTCATTCCAACGCGATTTGTGGAAGATGTAGAATGGTTGGAAGTCGACAACCTATCTCGAGGATGAGTTCCGACAAGAGAGCCGGACTGGATACGAGGTCACCTCTGGTCTGAATCCTAGCTGGATACACGAACGGCGCAGCGTGAGCCTTGGGGCGTGACAAATTAGAATGGACTATCCTTACCTCTACGGCGTACTCCAACGTCCCCTTGGGATCCACGATCTTCTTGCGGATGGTAGTATTTGTTGGTTTAAATCGGTGATACTTTTCCTCATCAGGGTGGTCTATAATATTCGCGGCAAGCATCCCCAATGTCTACAAACTCGCTATCAGCTCTCTCCCTCTACACAGGCGACGACCAAAACCAGCGGATAGGCTCCTCACCTTGATTGCCTCATAGGCAACCTCTCGGGAGTTCGGCCGAGTGATACCAGGGTCCACGAGCCTCCGAAACTCCTGCCTCCTATCGTGGTCTTTATCGAAATCGGAATAGTCGTGCGCCCTATGGATTGGCTGCGTTGGCGTGGACGGGCTCGAGTTCGATTTCGTAGCAGGCGCCGGAGAGTCGGAAGGTCCAGCGCTCTTCCTCCGATTCTCAATCGCGGCCAGTATGCTTTCGCGGTCGGCCATAAGTGAACGAGAGTCAAGGGGTTTGGAGCTGAAGGGTGGCTTTATATACCGTTCGAGAGGACCGCCACGCTTCTAGGCTGCACGCGGTTCGGTCGGGATCAGGAGTCAGTCTTCCTCTTGAGGAGGGCGGCTATCGAGCTCGTGTCACGTGGAAACAACGCGTCTGTGCGTGCACGCGAAGCGCGATTCGTAGTTTTACACAAGCGACTAGGGTCATTCTGGATATCGAAGGGCTAAGGGGTCGAAACCCTTAGGTCAGACATCTCGGCCACGGGTGGCTCAGAGTCGTCAACTTCTGCCTGAACAGCTTCACCCTGCTCTCTACCCGTCCTTTCCCTCTCCACCCGAGCAGCAACCTTCTGTCGGTCATCGAGAATTGCGTTCCTGACCTGGAACTACGGGTGAGGCTCGTACAAAACAACATCTAGTTTCCCGACTGCACCTTTGTCCTTGCGGCTTTCTCGTTTGCAATCGCCTGACGTTTCGCTCGTTCTGCGTCCTCAATTGACTGGACTTGGTTCTTGATGACCTCATCTAGGCACCCCGCACCCGTACGTAGGTCTGTCATCCTCTTCGGGTTGAAAACAAGCATTGTGACGCATTCCTCCGTCTGTACCCCGATCCGTTGAGAAACGTAGCCCTCGTCTTTAACGGTGATAAATGATCCACGCACCTGCTCCCGGAATCCCATCTTTATCCGTGGTGCGGCGTTTGTTGATAAGAAACGACTGAAGGATCGCCAACGAGAACACACTTTCTGCAAGAACTCTACCGCCCCCCTCTTCGACATTACGTGTTCCTTCATCCTCCCGTTATTGATCTTGAGTCGCCGGTATTTGGGATCATCGGGATTCTTCAGGATATTCTCCGTTATGCCGTTCAAGAACTATAACCCACAAACATTAGCTTTAGGCTGAACAATCACCAATTGGGTTCCGTGCCCTCAGTGTTTTAACTGCATCGTTTTTGTCGTTGTTCTGGAGGATCCCAGGATCCAACGCGCGACGAAACTCCTGCCGCACAGGGTGGTCAGCGTCCCAAGGCTCGAACTGATCGTTCCTCGATATCCTGGGCGTCCTTCCAGGGACGGAGACCGCTGTAGGGTTCCGTCTCTGAGCAGCCCTCGCGATCGCCTCTGCATCGAGGTTCCTGGGTGCGAGATGGTCGAACCTTGCGCAAGAGTCCATAGTGTGAGAGGTTGAGCTCGAGGTGAGAATCGATAAGGAGAAGGCTCAACATCTCCATCGTTCCCATCTCCCATATAAACTGTTTCCGTTCCAATTCAAAAAGTGTGGCAGCCACTCACAACTTAGTCTCGAAACCATCTGCCACACGATCCAGCCAATGACAACCACGGAGAGAGCTCTCCCATCAAAATGATCGTGCGTGCCACCACTAGAATAGCGACCGGGGGTGTGGGGTAAAAAGATAGACGGATACATGATTACGCACAACATTAAGTAAGTAGGTTGGTATACAACTTCTCACTGAGAATTAGAATATCGATACAAGAAGATACATCGCACAGGGCCAATAGGGCAAGGACGCCGATCCACGTTCGACGAACGAACAATCATCGTGAGTCTGAGTCGGCACCTTCCGCCGCGGCCTCACGATCGTTGCTGTCAGTATCATCACCCGACGAAAGGGTCGGGGCGTCATCGACGTCCTCGAAGTTGACGAGCGAAGGGAACTGCTGACGCTTCGGTGTTCTCCATTCCGGGGAGGGGGACGGTAGATCCTCTTCTGAAGATGAATCACTGCTCCAGGACTCCTGTGCATCTCCCGCGCCGTATTCGCTCGTCGGCCTACTCCCGACCCCAGCTGCCGCGCGTCGCAACGTGCTGAACGACGACGAGAAGGTAGATCTACGTCGAATCCTGTTGAAAAGGCTAGGGCTGGGTGGTGGCACCAAGTTCTGCGATGCTGTTTCACCCGGTTGTTGCGTTGGCTCCAATGCAGTTGGCTGGGGAGTGGTCGGAGGTTTCTCGGTACCCGGATTGGAGAAAAGGGAAGATGTCCAGCTGTTACGCCAGGTGAGGGGGGGCTGAGACACGGCGCCGTTGGTGTGTTTGGAATCCCTCAACTCTATCCCTGTGTGACGGGGTGTCGACGACCCCGACTTGCTGGTGTCCCGTTTAAAGAACCAAGGAGAACCTTTCTTGAATGCGTCTTCCGCATCCGTATCCATGGACATCGGCGCTTCAGAAGTAGTCGGCACAGGGCCCGTGTCCGTCCCATCTTGAGAGGGCTGAGTCCCGGTGATTGGCTGGGGAGTCGGACCGGGCTGTGGCTTGGCAGCTTCACGGGACTTCTCCTTGTTTTGCAGCGCCCTTCGGACAGCCTGTCGACCCAACAGCACTTCATTCTCGATCCGATGTCTGTTCTCGATCATATGAAGCTGCAATGCAATCGATCAATTCGGGTCGTAGGCGTTCAGACTCGAACTCACCTTCGGCCAAGTAACCAACTGGCCCACGCGCATCATACGCTCGAGTTCCTGGGGGTCTGGATCACTAAGGATACGAACCCAGTCCTAGGTTAAAGTCGGCTTAGCCATCCAAACCTGGTCTCGTCGTTAAGCAAGCGCACCATCAACCGTGTCCGTGGCCATATCCTGGAAACTTGAATTAATATCTACAGCGTGGCCCTGCGATGCGAGAATTAGACTTACGTTACGGTACCATCAAATCGCTGTAAGAACACGCTGGACCAGTCCTGACCCAGGAGTTGTGGTAGCAAGTCCAAGTCGCGAATGAGCTGTGATCCAAGTTCCCGTTATGCGCCAGACCCAAGACTGCGAATCACGTACTTTGAAGTTCTTGGTCAGCTCCAGTTTTAGCCACTGTTCTGCCGCAGACAATAGAAAGTTCCCTCGCCAGCCTACAACTTGGGGTTGAGCGGTGTTAGGATCCAACGAGTCGGCATCAACTCGCCTTTGCCCTTCCCCTTCCTGTGAGCGACAGGCTTTCCTGCAGACCCTTGAGGTGCAAAGAAGAACAGGTGCACGTGCGGGTTGACTTGGGAGACGACCGGATGAGTTACTAGCCAGTGACCACAAAGTAAGCAGCCCGTTCCAAGGGATGTACATATTACCCACCATTGAAATAGAGGTTCAACGCTTGCACCGGGATGTCGACCCTACACGCCGTGAGCGTATGTAGATGTGGAAGGTGGCCCTCGAGGAAGTAGCTTACCTCAGACTGCCATCTCTGAACTTACTCCCCCAGCTCCATGGAGTGACCGTCCCGTCCTTCATCTTCTGCAGCATGACAACCGAGTTGAGGATACCTGGCACGGCAGCAGAAGCAAGAAGCGCGCTCCAAATAATACAATCCGGAGCTGTCATATAGTTCAGAAGTTTAGTCGGCCTGGGGTACTCAATCAGGTGCGACCCTTAACAAACGACCAAGAGTCAAAACCTACGAGTGGCGATCCGCTGGGATGACGGAGATGTTCAGGATACGACCTGTCCTTAGGTACGCCTCCCGGAAGGTAAGCGACCCACGGGTGAAGAATGCACACTGTCCTTCCGAGTTAGCATGCAAAAACCTGACAGAGCGTCACCAAAAACCTTCTTCGCCCATGTTACAGCATCGAACCTGGCGCCTGGACGAGCCAGTGAGCAGGGGTTTCTCTAAAGCAGCTACCCGTACCTGTCATCAAAAACCTCTTGAACCACACGCGAAATGCGTCCTCGCAAGCGGTTATACGATTCGCCAGGCTGGGTACCAGAAGTGTCTTGAGCTCATCCTCCGTGTAACAACAGACAAACGCAGCGATCAAGCCTCCGGCGGAGGTACCGGAGACGACACGCGGAAGAAGGTTCGCATCCAAAAATGCCTTGACTACCCCGAAATGATCTACGCGAGCTGTGAATCGGTAGCAGGAATGATGAAATCCACGATAATCGTACAATATCCAAATGAAGCACCACCGGAAAGGCAAAGGGCCGTAGCGCCGAGATTGGTATTGATGCTTCGATAAAACCGTTTCTTCTCTTCGATTGAAATTGCGGTTGATTCTCGGATGTAGCGGAGGGCCTTCTCTTGCTCATCGATGAAGGCTGGATGGGGCTGTTAAAAATTCGTCGTACAATGTACGAAAAGGTGACAAACATTCGATCATGTGTTTGGTCCCATAGAATGTCTTTTTCCTCATCAATTTTCATTTCGGTAACCTCTGCGTACCCCGACGCACCTCGCTGTACAACCTATCAGAATGTGAGATAAGGTGATGTTCTGCTTCGAGTGTGATGAACGTGCACACCTTGAGGACTCCACACCCCCGAAATTATCTTTCACACACATCTCCAAAACGCTCAACAGTCCCCGGACATCGTCCTTCTCGCGAAGTGTACGTAGAGACCTTCGCACTTTATTGACGAGCCTCCAATCGTAGAAGTTGTCTTCGGCAACCGCTTTCCAGGTATCGAACCCAAGGTATTCGTCAAGAGTGTGAGCCGCGTCTTTCCATTCCTGTCCAAGTTAGGTAAAGATTTGTCGTCCGGGCACTAAACTCACTTGGTACGTCTTGGTTCCCCTTAGTCGAAGGCGCAGACGACCTTTCTTCCCTCTCCCTACGCGAAAGTTGAGATCCGGTGACGGGCAGGTGAGTGTGGGAGGAGGCCTACAGGCGGACAACCACTCCTTGGCGTTGACAATCTGCCGTATTAAAACGTAGAACCCAAATTCAGCCAGGATAAACAAAAGAATCATGTACTGGTTGTCGCGATGAGTATAAGGCACACTACATCTCAAGGGGTAGACACCGCGCACCAATAATGGCCATCGAACAATAAGGTATAGCAGCTCCTGGTTGCGTCCATCGGTTCGTTCTCCGCGCCTCCTCCTTTGAAAGGATCCAATGATCAACTTCCGCCTCTATGTCAGAGACACATGACATACCTCCGGACCTTCAAATTAACCGGCGCAAAGTCCGAGAGGGCAGACACTTTACGGACACGACGAGGTCCTAACAGGGGTGTATCGGGTTGCATCGACAGTGATACCGTTTCGTTGATTTCGCCGTCGGTCATACTCAGGAAACGAGCGTATGTTTCCATGTGTCTAAGCGCGGGGCGGCCACCAACCACCTCAGCAATCCATAACTGTCCAGGGCAAAACACCAAGAACGCACGATTCATTGACATGGTCTGCATTAAGGAGATCTTCGAGGGACATTGCACCCCTACCGGATGAGGACCCGGTGGGCATCGTGAGCGGTAGCGAGTTGAGGAGCTCAGGGCAGTGTGGGGACAACTCGGAGCGGCGTCCTCCCGGTCACGTGAAGATCACTACCACCAGGATGGCTGACTCATTGGCTGAGGAGGTAGTTCTCTTCCTTATCTCCCCCCTCTCCCTTGTGCCTTTCTCACTGCTGTTCGCCATGCCCTTCCTTCCACCAGCTTTCAAGCCTAGGGAGTTCATTCCAATCGCAGCAGCAATAGCTACTCTGCCATTTGCTTTCCCTGATCTTGGGAAGAACGTTAGACGCTACTCGCTTGAAGGCTCCGCAGCAGTCTCCTCCAATATCGCCTACTTGAACTACAAGGCCCTGGATACCATCACCGAGATCAACGACTTGCACTCACGTTATGGCGATATGGGTTTGACTGCCGAAGCGTTGGCGTGGGTACAAGACCTTAAAGGTGTTCGCATGGAGTAAGGATTTAATCTTATCTTGTCTAACCCGATTATTTACGTATTTCCCAGCCGTCTAGTGGCGATGAGGGTTCACCAAGCACGTTTTGATGACCGTTGGTTCTTACGTCGTTGGCCCGAGGAACATCAGAAGGAACTCAAACGTGATTTGGATCGAGCC
>Ga0307511_10004633_pt1 | contig 14038 bp, 6 predicted proteins | sample 13_EM_MG_FD_200266 | JGI IMG/M metagenome (GOLD analysis project Ga0307511, IMG submission 200266) | Populus trichocarpa ectomycorrhiza microbial communities from riparian zone in the Pacific Northwest, United States - 13_EM | ecosystem: Host-associated > Plants > Roots > Unclassified | place...
ATCATTTTTAAATATTGAATTTCATTTGAGATTCAGTTCTTGACACTAATAAAATCTCTAAATTGAATTTATTTGAAGGGGATTAGCCTCTGATTTTTTTTTATACTATTTTTAATTATTGAATTCCATTTGAATTTTAATTTTTGATACTCAAAATATTCAAAATATGAAATTTTATTAAAACATTTAAATTAAATTCATTCCAAATATACAAGAACTCTTCGAAGAGCTTGGGAGGGACAAATTTTAACACGATCATAATAGTATAAGGACCTAATTTTGGAACCATCAGGTTTAATGTGTAAGAGTTGAAGGATGAAAAAAAAATCCATTAAACCGACTTGAAGAAGGCTCAAATAGAACCGACCGAACCCAGCAGCCAAGCACTCCTCTGTCCTATCCAAACCGAAAAAACAAAGGAGCAAATGGCAACAGCAGTAGGATCCATGAATGTGGATGTGTTATCTAGAAGAGTAAGAGTAAGAGCTGCTTCAGTGGACACTCAACAAAGACTCTCTTACAATCCCAATGCTCCGAAAAACCCCTTCAAAAACCTCAATCCTAAACCCAACAATTTTGTTCCCACAAGTACTGCTCCTGCTCCTGCTCCCTCCTCAACTGTCACTTTAACTGCTCAGACAGTTTCTGGGCTTCTCAAACGCACGACTGTTATTGTTCAAGGTACTCCTCAGTTTCACATTTGTTTCTCTCTCTCATTACTCATGTTCCTCTAGCCTCTTATTTATCATATATGCGTGTAAGAAATGGAGGGCTTTTGTTTCTCATGGTGTTGTGGTTAATGGATAAGGAGAATTCAGCCAATAATAATAATAAAAAAACTTGCTTGTTATTGGTGTTAATGGGTTTTCTATGATTGCCAAGATTTTGTTATTTTGGTCTTCTCTTTTATACTTTGGTTATTTGCCCAGATAAATAATCAAGGAAAGGAAATGGTAGACAATAGAGCATTTAATGGAAACCTGTATAAAGGACCCCATATATAATATGCTTCTATGTGTATATTGCATTGGAAAATTTTCTTATTAACTGCTTAAATGCAGATTAATGATTTGTCATTCCTAACTAGTATCGATGATCAAATGAAGGATTCATTTATTTTTATCCTTTTCAATTGGGATTTTTTTACTTTTTAATTGGAATTTATGTGAAATTGTAGAACAATTGAATGATTCATATCTGGGATATGAGAGGTGGCTGCCGAGTCCGCCCAAAGTGGAGAAGCCTCGATCAGTGTTTAATGCTGCGACTTTGGCATATATTGGTGATAGTATATTCGAGGTATGTTCTAATTTTGTTTGTTTCATTTAATCACCATTTTGGACTTTTATATACTTCAGATTCCTAGCTGGGTGTTTGAGTGTGTGTTATTATATGCATTTTACATTTTTTTATAGTGAGAGGATAGTCATAATTTGGAGGGTAAACATGGAGATGTGTTGTGCTTGCAAAATTATGTATCAATGCTTTATATGATGCTTACTTATATCAGAAATGGAACTGTAGAATGTTTGCAGATGCATGGCATCCTGCTCATGGATTCACGGTGGTGTTTTTCAGATTACCCTTGCATTCTAATCAGATTCATTTTGTATTCATCACTCCCCTTTTATTTTTGAATTTCAGATCGTTTAATTTTTTTTAGGTTTTTATTATTTTTCTGGCACTTGTTTTGTACGCATCTATGTAAATGAGCTGCCTTGCACCTTCTTTTGGCATTATACGAGTTTTATGTTTATTGTGCTGGTGGGTAGAACGCTGAATCACACATTAATGGCTTGACCTGTTGGTAAAAATAAAAATAGAATAACTCATGATGTTGGCAAGATCACTAGGCATTAAGGCATGATGAACTCATTTAACGTATTAGCAGATATAGTGGTTAATGACTTGTTTAGATGATTAACTGAGAAGGCATATTATATTTACATGGTTAATAACTCATGTAAATGAGCTGACTTGTTTCTGAACACATGCTTACAAGGTGCATGATATATTTTACGTTTTCTAACACAATTGCTGTTTTTTCAGCATATTTAACCTTCGCATACATCTGACTCTATTGGTTGTTATATGATGTAGCTATATGCTCGTAGGCACTTTTTGTTTCCTCCATTGAGTATTGAGGAACATAATGACCGTGTGATGGCAGTTGTACGCTGTGAAGCACAGGTACAATATTTCCTACACAATATTCTCTTTTCTTTTCTTTTCTTTCTTTCTTTCTTTCAATTTTGCTTCACAATTTTTTTATTTCTTATATGGAGATTTTTCTATGGGTAAGATATGCTATTTCTTGTCCAATCATGTAACAAATCTGTAATCTTGTCCGATATCCCTCTTTTCTATTTTTTGGGGTCGACAAAGTAGATTTTACTTAACTCGAACTTCTCATCTTCTACCCTTTGTATCCCTTATTATTCTAACTTCTACAGATACGGTGGTCAGCCTTGGCTGTCATCAGTGAACTTTAGTTAGTATGCATGATCTGATAAGAAGAAAAATAAAATATGCTAACCAATTGTATTTTCATTTATGGAGTATGCAAGTTGTATATGGTGGCAAAGGACTTTAAGGTTATGATTTGTATGAAATAGTATCTCTTTCTCGTACTGTTTTGGATTCTACTTTATTCTGAAGTTTTTTCTTCCTGATCCCTTTTGTAGTTTTAGGAGCTTGGCAGTGTTTTTTTTGGCAATAAAGGATTTAAAATGGTTTGATGTTCACTTAGTTTACTATTGATTTTATTTCTCTTTTTCCTCCTTGACGTTCCTGGCATTGGGCCTGTATGAAGGGTTGCATGATGCCCCTCTTCTTCTTTTTTTCAATTCATTATTTGCATGATGCCCCTCTTCTTCTTTTTTTCAATTCATTATTATGTGATTTCTTTGTGGTTGCTCAAGCTCAAATTCTAATATATTTGATTGCTGCAATCAGGACGCGTTGCTCCAGAAGCTTCTTAATGATAATTACCTATCAGAGGAAGAAAGGTATGTAGAATAATTTTTGTTCATGTATTCTGTTTTTATCTGCTGACATAAACCCTTACATGCTTGCTCTCCTTCAAATCAAAACTAGAAAAAGAGCGGTAGACAATGGTTCTTAATTTTTTGTTAAATAAATCAGACATGCATGATCTTCTAAATTTGACTTCTTGTGCTTTCCTATATCCCTTGATCTAAAAGTGGGTGTTGAACTCTACTTGGAATTTTGGGCACCCTTCTATTTTTGATGCCAAGAGCACATGTTCCATGTAAGGTTGCACCTTTTGTAGTGAAATGGCTGACTTGGTTGGAGAATGTTTACTTGGCAATTTGGCTGAGCAATAGAGAACTTCAAGTCTCTTTCAGAAGATGAAAATGGATAAGACTTCTAAAATTGAATAGTAGGAAAGGATCTGGTTTACGTGGTAATGAATCATAAGATATTTCCATTCAAAATCCCTATGAGTCATTCCGATCAATTCTTCTTATGGATGTAACTTCTATTGCAAACCTATATATTGAGATTCATGAAACTAAAAAACATATTTATTTGATAATTGCAGTGGTTGTGCTTATATAGCATATTATCTTATTTAGGTGTGACAGTTTTGGGAGATGATGAATTATTATTTCTTAAAAAAAGTGGAAAAGTGAAGTGGAATGTGTTGCGAATATGTTTATAGATTAGATAGACAAGGCCAAACCCGCAAAAATGCCTGAACACATCAAATGCGTAGCCTGATAAAATAGTCATAACTTTAGATCTAACTGTTGGATCAGACTCAAATTTTGCCAACTGATTCTAAAGGCTCTGTTACCAATAGGTTTAGAAGAAAGATTCATCTGAGTTGGGAACATGCCCAAATTCAGCCTACAAGTTACTGTTCAAGATTTTCTTTATTTTCCTTTTAGTATTTGGATTTTTTTCTATTTAGATTAAAACTTTTAATTGAATTAGGATTTTACTAATTAAGATGTTTTTCTTGTATTCAAACAACTTTGTAGACTATTTTTTTCGAATCAAATTATTGAATTTCAAACTTTTCATAATATATCAAAGTTTTCTCTATATTTTCTGGCTATAACCTTAGAGCTGGAGAACTCTAGTTTTTATCCATGCTATATACCGCATCAATTGGAGTTAGAGCAGGTTGGTCTGTTTGATGGATGGAGATAGTAGTAACCTACCCCGCGATGCAGGAGTGGAGGTCATCTAGGGTATTGTGCAGGTTCAAGAGCAGAAACTAGATTGTTTAGAGCAAACAATAACAATAATGTCAAATAGCATGGTAAATCTAGTTTGTTTAATGAGAGGCACAAATAGAGATCGCGAAGAGGAGAGGAACATGCTTGGAGACTTAACTCGGGGCAAGCCTATCCCCATATCTATTCCTAAGGATTCACCTAGATAACCAATTGTCTATGTGGAGGAGGGTGTAGGTGAAAACAAACTCAATGAGTGTTGTAGGGCCTTGGCATTCCAAGGAAAAGCACCACAATATGAGAGAATGAGTGAACGAGTTTCAAATAAAGGTAAAAATTCCTATATTCAATGGAGATTTGGACATAGAAGAGTTCTTTGATTGGATCGCTGAATGTGATCGGTTAAGGAATACAAAGGTTCACAGAAAAGAAGTTGATGAAACTATTCTTGTATAACATAAAAGGCAAAGCTTCTTCCTGGTGGAAGCGTTAAATGAACACACGATTAAAAGAGGGGAGACAACCTGTTATGTCATGGACATTTATGAGGCAGATGATGCATGAAAGATTTCTCACTTGATTACGAGCAATACTTGTTTAAACAATATCAAAATTGTTCACAAGAAAATAAATCCATCACCAAATATACTGTTGAGTTGTAAAGGCTGGTAGAACGTAATTCATTTTAATAGACGGAGAATCAATAGGTGGCAAGATCTTTGAAGGGGCATAAACCAACAACCCGAGATTAGATTGAAGTACAAATGTTGTATACACTTGCTAAGGCAAGGAATATAACATTAAAGGCTGAGATGTTGATGAAAGAGAGGGCTAGTGGTAGTGGAAAATTCGATCATTTTAAGAGGTTGTATAATGAAGTAAACAAATTCAGTACCATTGATAAGGGAAAGGGAATACAAGCATCAAAACAACCTCCAACAAGACCAGACATTGCTAAACCTGACAAAGCTTCGGGAAGGTAAGTTGATAAGAACCAACCAAGCAACCCCTACGCCAAGCCAATGATGGGCAATTGCTTTAAATGTGGGGAGGTAGGGCACCATTTCAGTGATTGTAAGAGATAAAAATAGGTTAATGTGATCGAAGGACAATATCAGTTCATAAGACAAGGGTGAATAGTGTGAACCTAATGAGGTTGACCCGAAGAAGGATAGTAGTTGGCATATGTGTGTGGATAGTTGTGTCATCAACCAAATAATTGTAGGTTACAAGTTTTTGATTCCTCGGTTAGATGACATGCTGCCTGATTAGTTACTGGGAGCGACAATTTTTGCAAAGATTGATTTGAGGAGTGAATATCATTAGATCTAATTTCAGCTAGGGGATGAGTTAAAAAAAGCGTTCAAGACAAATAAAGGATTGTACGAGTGGCTGGTTATGCCTTTTAGGTTGTCTAACGTGCCGAGCACTTTCATGAGATTGATGAATAAGGTTTTACATCCTTTTATAAACAAATTTGTAGCTGTATATTTTGATGATATTTTGATTTATAATAGTTTTGAAATTGACCACGTGAGACTTTTAATGTTGAAGGTTTTATTAGGAAATATACTATATGTGAATTTGAAAAGTTTAGTTTTATGATGGATAAACTACTTTTTTTAGGCTTCTTTGTTGGTGTAGATGACATACATGTTAATGAGGAGAAGGTCGGGGCTATTAAAAATTGGTCAGTCCCTAAAACAGCTAGTGAGGTGTGTAGTTTCCATGAATTGGCTACCTTGTATCGACCTTTCATACGAAAGCTCAATAACATATTTGCATCAATTACTAAATGCATGAAGAAAGGAAAGTTTGATTAGAGAGATGAGACAAAAAAATAACGTTGTTTTTATCAAAGAAAAATTAAGTAGTGCTTTGGTTTTGGCACTTTTGAATTTTAACAAATTGTTTGAGGTCGAATGTGATGATTGTGGTGTTGGACTTGGTGTTGTACTATCCTAGTGAAAGAGACTTGTGGCATTCTTTAGGGAGAAGAGTGATGCTAGAATGAGGTGCTCCACATATGAAAAGGAGTTCTATGTTGTTTTTCAAACTCTGAAGAAGTGGGAGCAATATCTGATATGCAAGGAGTTTATGTTGTATTCTGATCATGAGCCACTAAAATTTTTACACAGTCAGAAAAGAATCAATAATGACATGCATGTAAGATGGGTAACTTATTTGCAATAGTTCTCAATTAGAATTTTGTACGAGGTTGGAGTTCATAATAGAGTTGTTGATGCTTTGAGTAGAAGAACAACCTTGCTGTTACTTCAAAAAGAGAGTTCATTAAGTTTGATTGTTTAAAAGAGTTGTATGAGCATGATAAGGATTTTGATAAGTTATGAGAAGTGTTAGAGTCCTGCATGTTGGTGACTTTCACATTCATGATGAATTCTTGATGAGAGGTAATTAACTTTGCATTCCTTGTTCTTTACTATAAGAGAAGGTGAGAAGGTGATTCGGGATTTGTATGGAGAAGGCTTGACTGGTCATTTGTATAGACTATTTTTCCAGATCAAATTATTGAATTTCAATTTTTTTTCAAAAAACATCAGTTTTCTCTCTATTTCTCTATAATTTCTGGTTGTAACCTCAGGGCTCGAGAATCAAAGTTTTTATTCACGCAATATGTTAAGTCAAAAGCTATTTTGCTTATCAAATTGTTGTTAACGGATATAAAAGCAACCATAACTTTAGATCTGATCAATAGATCAGGGTCAAACTGTTCTAGATGATTTTACAAGCCCCTTTACCTATAGACTATAAAATACAGCTTTATACGAGTTCGGGAACATATCCAAATTTAGCCTAGAAGTTACTACCCGTGATTTTCTTTATTTTTCATGTTGTATTTTGATTATTTTTTTTTTCCCATTTAAATTATGACTTTTAATTGAATTAGGATTTTACTAATTATGATATTTTTCTTGTATTTAAATAACCTTGTAGACTATTTTTTCAGATCAAATTATTGAATTTCAAATTTGTTTTTGCAAAAAATATTAGTTCTCTCTATTTGTCTAGTTTCTAACTATTTCTTTAGGGCTTGAGAACCTTAGTTTTTATCCACATTATATGTCGTATCAAAAGCTATTATGCTTATCACATGGTGAATGGATATAAAAATAACCATAACTTTGGATCCTGCCATTGGGTCAGGCTTGAATTCTGCCAGAAATTTAAAAGACAACTTCATTTGAGTTTAAGAACATACCCTAATTTGGCCTAGAAGTTACTGCTCGGGATTTTCTTTATTTTCCATGTATTTTGATTTTTTTTCCTATTTAGATTATGATTTTAATTTATTTAGAATTTTACTAATTAGAATATTTTTCTTGTATTTAAATAACCTTGTAAACTATCTCTCCTGATCAAATTATTGAATTTCATTTTTAAAAAAAATATTAGTTCTCTATTTTTCTATGGTTTCTAGTTATAACTTTAGGGTTTGAGAATACTAGTTTTTATCCATGCTATCTGGTCAAAAATTATTATTGTCATGAAATGGTTGTTAGCGAACATATATTTTTGTTGCGGGTGATGAGAGATGTTAGTTAACCTGATACATTTCTAGTAATTGTCATAATTCCTTGAAGCTAAATTATTTGTTGTGAACTTTGATGACATGTACCTTAACTTCCATGGTTAAAGTATGATTTTTAAAATATTGTAATTGATTGTGGCCTTTTGAAACTTTTTAATGTAGGCTTATTCTTCGTTGGGGAAAGAATGTAGGTTCGACTAAAACACGGACAAAAAGACGTGTTGGGGTAGCAGTTTACAACCGAGCATCTTCACTGGAAACATTAGTCAGTATCCCATATTTTCTGTTTTTAATAGGATCTAAGCATAATATAGTATGCTCTTTGAATGCAATTTGGTTAATTCTGGACTCTATTGTCTTTATAAATGGAAATGCTTAAAGAACGTTAGCAATCTTTTTAGCAAAATGTTAGTGTATGGTATTTGCACTATAATTTCTTTTATTGCTATGGTTTTCTTCAAGAATGAATTTGGTTAGCATAAATTATGGTGTGGAACATTTAGTAAACTAAATTATGGACCACGTAGACTAAGCAAAACTCAAGAAAAAAATTGGTGGTATCAAAATGTGCTCTTGATAATGGACAATGATTGACGTCAATCATGATCAACTATGATTGATCTACCTTGATCCAGTTGTGAATTGTATTTATTTTTCCTAGTTCTGTTAGAATTTATTCACTAGTTAGGTTATAAAATTTTAATTTGATTTTCCTAGTTAGAAGCTAAAGTTTTGTTTGGTTTTGGTTTTTCCTAAATAGGTCAATTGGTCAGTTTAAGTTTTTATATAAATAGTTTCATGTATTATTTTCTTAGAAGAGATTAAGATATACCATTGACTTTAGAAATTTCTTCAAAACTTGGAGTTCAGAATTCTCTATAGTTTCAGGTTGTAACCTCACGGTTTGAGAACTTCTAATAAAAATGTCATAAACTTCTAATTTAACACGTATAGGATAAAACCAAATGAATTTAGCAAAATAATCCATAAAAATAACAAAATAGCAATACCATTTAATCAAGAAAGTGGAGGACGTGCCTAATCATCACAAAATATTAAATCTAGAGGAGTGGTACTTGCATGTTCTTAAGGATGTAAAGTTGATCTACTAGATTTGACCATAGGACAAGTAGTACAATATATGTAAAAAAGATGATGACAAAGGAAAATGTTTATTAAAAACTAAATGTTGGGGTGCAATGGATCGGGCAAGGTGAGCTACTGGATAGAGGGTCTTGGTATCATTGTCTTGCCGAATAGAAAGGTGCTTAAAAATTTTCCTATTGGTAACTCATGGTTTAACAATAAAGAGTGCAGTTTAGTGAAGGATACTAGTTCTATCTAAATCGTAAGAGTAGTTACAAAATCCTTAAACTTTGAACAAATCCCTTTGAATAGGTAAATGTTGAAATATGAAGGATCAAGAGCTTTACCAACAGCTACAAGTTCATCACTATAAACCTTTCCATGTTGTAAGTATGTTGTGATATTTTCATTAGGTTTCTGATGCATTTCAATCAAGGAAAAGTGCATAGACATAATGCATGTTATGAAGGGGGAGATTAGTGTCACTGTTAGAGTGCTCCAAACAGCATGAGATGTGGTACAACCATTATTGAAAGACAATACCTTAGTAGAAAGGGAGATAATTAGTGTGCTTATGAGTAGTTGATCCTATTGTACCCATATAGTATAGGCTAGATTGATTTCTATGGTGTTATCGGTGATGATGGTTTTGGCAGGATAAGGATGACTGCCATGTACAAATTTAAATAATCATTGGCCAATTAGAAAGGGCTAAACGTAAGTTTTTCAAAAGATTAGTTGTTATTTATAAGTTTCAAAAAGAGATGGTAATGAGCATGTTGGAGGTTGCAACTGTTGACTCAATTAAGGTTGATAGAGATAAAACTGACACCATTAGGATTGATAGTGTGGCAATGCTAAAGAGAGATTTGTCATGGGTTGTGATGTGGAAGACATGTTTTCTAAAGTAGCTATGTGTGTGCAGTTATGCAATAGGCTTGAAATAGTAGTTGTAAGATGAGATGAAGAAGACGGAAAAAAAATAAAGATTGCTACTGAAAATAACTTTTTTTATGCAAAGATTAATGGTTCATAGATTTCAAAAATTAGGCTTTGATACCATAATAGAATAGGAGAGAACGAAAGAGGAAAAGATTGTTTTATCATTCATAATGCATGTGTTACATATATATAGTAAAAGATAGTTAACCCTAATGGGCTTTGTATAATAAACCATAATATAATATAGTAATTTTAATACAATAAATAATTGGGCTTAAAATTGTGTTTAATCATATTGCTTCAATATGTGCAACGGTTTCCAATCAGAATTGTGTATAAGGTTAGAATCCAAAATAGAGTTGATGATGCTTTGAGTAGAATTGTGTATAAGGTTGGATTCAATTGTTTGAAAGTCTTGTTAAATGAGCATGATGAGGATTTTGGTGAAATATGAGAGAAATGTCAAAACCTGCCCATGATGATTTCCACATTCATCATGAGTTCTTGATAAGAGGTGATCAACTTTGCATTCCTTGATTTTCATTACAAGAGAAGATGATTCGGGGTTATACATAAAGGGGGCTTGACTGGTCACTTAGAACGAAAGAAAACTATGAATGTTGTTATTGAGAGGTGTTATTGGCCTTATTTGAGATTAGATATTGGTAAGTTTGTGCAAAGATGCTATATTTGTCAATTTGTCAAAGGGAAAACACAAAATACAAGTTTATATGTCTGTCTATTCTTAAAAATATATGAACAAACTTGTCTATGGATTTTGTACTTGGACTACCTTGTTTCTGATTGACACAACAAGTTCCTTAGTCATTTTTGGCAAACTTTGTGGACGATGTATGATTCATCTTTACAATTTAGTAGCATAGACCGCAAGCAGATGGACATATAGAGTCACTAAAACAGACATGCAGTAATTTAATTAGCAGCATTTGTGGAGACAAACCCAAGTAGTGGGATTGTGCATTGGTAGAAGCAAAATTTGCATACAACAACACTAAACACATTGCTATATACAAATCTCCATTCGAGATTGTGTATATGCATGCAGTGTCCTAGACATGGACTTGATCTTGTACCACTAAAGTGTTGGAATTAGTACTACTACTAAAATGATGGATATAAATGCACAAGTTATACATGCTCAGTTGAGATAGTTGCAGCAAACCAACACCAAATATGAGGAGGTTGCTGATAAAATTATCGTGCTAAAGCGTTTAAAGGAGATAGAGTGATTGTATTTCTATGCAAGGAGAGATTTCTAGTAGGGATATAGAGCAAGGTGTAGGGAATAGAAGTATGGTTATAGGATAATAAGTAAGATCAATCACAATGCTTATATTATCAATTTACTAGAAACTATGGTTATTGTAAGACTTTCAATGTTAATGATATATATATCCTTATTACGGTGATGAATCACTGTATCCAAATTTGAGCATTGACTTGAGGTTAAGTCTTTCAAGTAGAGTGGATTGATATGAAATGTTTAGTAGATTCAATTATGGATCAGTTAGACAAAGCAAAACCTAAAAAAAAGTCTAGTCGCGTCAAGTTCTTCTCTCTATAATCGATCATGATTGAAAATCAATCATAATCGCCCAAGATCAATTGACCATGAACGATTATCAACTATAATTGACCATGATTGATTGATTGTGATCCACTTGTGAATTATATTTATTTTTCCTAGTTATGTTGGAATTTATTTCCTGGTTAGGTTAAGTTTTAATTTTATTTTCGTAGTTAAGGAGCTAGAGTAAGAGTTTTGTTTGGTTTTGTTTTTTCCTAAATAGCTCTTAGGCCGGTTTAAGTTCTTATATAAACAACTTCATGTATTATTTTCATAGGAGAGATTAAGATTAATACTATTGAATTCAGAAATCTCTTTAGAACTTAAAGTTCAGAATTTTCTCTACATTTGGGTTGTAACTTTGAGACTTGAAAACCCTTAATTCTATCCTTCTGCAATATGCTGCGTCAAATTCATAATTTTGTTGTGGAAAGGAGGTATATATAATCACGTTGGCAGGAAAATATCCGATTATTTTGGCATCCAAATGCTTGATGATTACCTATTAAAAGTTGGTGCGGAGTTGGCTTATATTTTATTGAGCCATTTGGTATAGTCATATGTGATGATTACCTATTACCTACTTGTCTGATTGATTTCTTATCCAATTTTCTTGCCATGTCCTGTAGTCATTATTCATGATTGAGAAATATGTTCTTGGCTTGTTTTAATTTATACTTGAGAAATCTGTTCTTGGCATGCTTTAATTTAAACTTTGCATGTTATAGGTCGGTTTTCTCTACCTGACAAATGTAAGTCGTTTGGAAGAAGTCATGCTAAAGTTGGGATTCTCAACTGATTCTTCTACACAAATGATTCCGGAGGAAGAAAATAGTAAGTCAACTATCTAGAGTGCACCTTTCGTGTTTGTAAAATCGAATTTATATCGAGCACCTTGCCTCTTAACATTTTGTATTAGAACTTGTGCCATGATGGCATGATAAACATGAAATGGGGATCTTTTGGCTCTTCTTTGCACTCGCCTTATCTCTCTAGGTGTACACCTTTGTTTCTCTTCTCCTCACCCGCCTTCCATACTGTGTAGCATCTTCTATTTCTCCTAACATGCCATGCAAATATTGCACCGTCTATCTGCATATTCCTTGTTCTACATGCTCACTGGCAAGTCTCCTTTTTATCATGCTTGTGTTGGCATGATCATCTAACCATTGGTAGCGTCTCCATCAACTGGGGCTTCTATCATTGCCCGGCATCCTCCTCTTATTGAGACATTGTTTGGTAGTAGACTTGGCCTACCAACTCGCTACTGATAGGCTAAGCCATTAATGACATGACACGTGTATAAAAAATGAATGAACTATTCGTGATTATTGTATGAATCCATCCACGTGTTATTTCACTATTGGCCTAGTCTATAAGTGAGTTTGTAGACTTAATCTTCCTAATAATTACTCCTGTTTCTCTCACGCGGTCTTTCCCATCTTTCTAAGAATTTTAGGCCTTTATATTATGTAACGGGGGCTGAGTACTAGGTGGAGCTAACGTAAACTGCATTTCCAAGTAATTGCTCAAGGACCAGGAGGCATTTTTGTACGGCTCCGACGACGACGAGGTGCTGGTGTTTTTTTCTATCATTTGGGCAATACAGGCCAGAAATCTATGGTGTTAAAGAGTTGTTCCCTTTAGAAATGGAGATGGGAGAAGGGAATTCGTATAGATGAAGTGTCGTCCTCGTACTCAAATTAAATGTAGCTTTGTCCAATTAAAGCATAGGAATGAATGATGATAATTTCCCACCCTCAGAAACGAAAGGATCCCTATAAATAAATAAATAAATAAATAAATAGCGGAACTCTCCCATTTTTTTCCATTTAAAAAAGAACTCTTATAGCTGGAAATTGATCATTAATAAGGACATGAAACATAAAAGGGGCAAAAGACTTCATGTGATTGTGAGATCTCAAACAACTTTATTTCCTTCATGTTAAAATGAACTAATTATAAAATATATAAATAAATAAAATTAAACTCGAAACCATTTATTAAGTAAAATCAGACAAAACCATACACACAATAACAATAAAAGTTAGCTAAGAGTTTTTTTCCCGAACTAATCTACTCTGTTATTACCATGTAGGCACTTAAATAAGATAGCATGTACATGTAACTACTACCATTGTTGTTGTTATTACCATTATTGTTATTGTTTTTATTATTTTTATTATTATTATTATTTTAGAGAGAGGTAAAAAAGAAAAGTATCCTCTCTCCTTCCTTCATGTACTTTAATCCCAAATATTAGCGTTATAATTACTAATAAAAGATTAATTATTTTTTAGAATATAGTTTTCTAGTTATTAATAAAAGTTTTATTTGCGTTAAAGATACAAGTAAATCATTTATAGAATGAGGAACCAGTTATTATTGCTCATAAAGATTTAGGAAGCCTTTATAATTTGTAAAGACGTCATAATTGAACCTAATAAAACAATATTTCAAGCTTTAAGGAGATCAGTTCATACGATTAAAAGTCCAAAGTCCAATCCAATGAGGTGGTGCCATACTGAGAGGGATGCAATGACTACCTGCATCTTTAATGTGTGTTTAATAATGTGTTATTATAAAAGTATATTTTCATTAAAAATATATTAAAATATTTCTTTATTTTTTTTTATTTCATCAAAACTATTGAAAAATATTAATTTA
>Ga0307511_10004634_pt1 | contig 14038 bp, 10 predicted proteins | sample 13_EM_MG_FD_200266 | JGI IMG/M metagenome (GOLD analysis project Ga0307511, IMG submission 200266) | Populus trichocarpa ectomycorrhiza microbial communities from riparian zone in the Pacific Northwest, United States - 13_EM | ecosystem: Host-associated > Plants > Roots > Unclassified | place...
AGACAAGGCTTGCATGTGAAGCGACAGCCTATCCGTTGAACAATAACGCCCAAAGGCATAAAGCTGGAATAAATAAGAGTCAAGAGAACCCATATATAACGTAAAACGAGACAAAACAGAAACAACAATTTGCGATTTCCTATTTTCCTCCAGGCGCTGCGATCAAAACAAAGAAATTCTAACCCCATCGCATGAAAAACCAAATACCCACATTATAATACCACGCAAAGAGACGGCAAGGAAATAAAAAAGGAGAGTTTCGTGCCAACATAAGGAGGTAATAAGCTCGACCGAAGGCATAAGGGGAAACAAAAACAGAAAAAATAAATAAGGAGTATAATCAAAGTCCCACTGAGGCTCGCTTAGAGCGCTGCGCCGCGTCCCTGCGTAATTGCGTTGCATCACGACATAATAAATTAAACACAAACCCGCTCATTATACTGAGAGTAAAATCCAATAACAGACGCTCAAATCCATACACCAGCTCTTTCCCGCCCTGCTCCAAGAACGCCAGCACGTCCACGCCTCTCCTCTTGCACCCTTTCGCGAACGAAATTCGCTATTTTCACAGCGCCGTCTTTGACTAAGCCACCTACGAGACGAACTTCCTCTTGTCCGGAGATGTTCCATGCCATGGCCACAAGAATAAGGACAAGTACAGGGATCTAAGGCTTGTGTTAGCTTTCCTTATCGCTAAACCGAGTGATCATGAGGGAGTGGAGACATACCCAGAAGATGTAAAGCATCCTATCGGTACCCTCCTCCCGCGCACTGGTACCATCACCAGTCTCAACCAGCCTCCTCATCTGATCCATCTTCTTTGCCTTCCCAGTCACAGTTATATGGCTAGGGCCCCTTCTGATCACCAGCTCGTCTGACTCCTTGTTTGTGATCTCTACACTGGATGACGAGCCCTCTCCCATAACTGGTAAGACACCAATAGCCGAGCTTGGCTCCCCACCCATCTCCCTGGTCATGCTCAGCATATCTAAAGTCGCCTTGGAATCACCGGAGAGCACTTCTCCGTCGTTGACTACCTCATCATAGCTTGGTGGTAGTTCATTCGTATCTGATTCAGGTGCACCACGAGGAATACCTCTGTCCTGCGGAAGCGGAGTATTCCTGTTAAGCCTATTCCACAGACCCTGGTAATTTGGCAAACCGGGTGCTGCAGGAATGTTCTCAACAACATTCCGATTGAAGTACTCCAATAACTGCTGGTATGTCGGTGCATTTGGTAAGCCGATGTTTGACATGTCAATATTCCGCATGTTTTGGAAACCGTTGCTGAACATCTGCCAATTTGGCTGCGAGAGTTGCTCGAAGAATGTTGGTTGCCTAGACGGTTTCGGATGTGGGGGGTCGTCTAGTTCTCGGAGGTCAACAGTGCTACCACGTCGAGACAGTCTCTGATACAGCCCTGGATCGAATAGATCGTCCCCTTCATCAGGCATATGAACCAACTCAGCTTCATCACCAATCATGGAATTGAGGTCCACGCTTGAATGCCTACTATATCTAGAAGACGACACCGAGTTGCTCCTACTAGGATGTCGGGACCCCAGGGTGTGTCTCCTGAACTCCATCTTAACAGCCTCAGAGGATGCCAAATTAGATGCAGTGAGTCCGCTACGATTGTTGTAACTTGGCTCAGAACCACCTGCCAGCAATCGCTTCACGATATCTGGGTAGTTAAACAACGACGCAAAATGCAATGGAGTATTACCATTCCTATCGCGGGCGTTTGGCTCTGCATGTCTAGCAAGCAGTGCAGAAACGAAGCTTTGCATCCCTAAGGCACACGCAAAATGCAACATCCTATGCCCTGTTTGCTTCTCTGGGAGATCTAGCCTCGCTGGGTGGGGGCTATCATCTTGGTCAATTAGATCGAGGATCCTCATTAAGTTTCTTTCTAATTGCTGCCTGTTGGTATCTCCAGCCCCCGAACCAAGTGATGGTGACGGCCTCAACTCAATATTATTGCCAATGATCATCCGTGCCAGATCTGCCGCTGTAAACTTTCCACCAGCCACCTTGGAACCCAAAACGTTTAATGCTAGTTCCATGAGCATCTTCTCGTTATTGTCAATATATCTGAAAACTTTCGTCTCTGCTGGGTTTGTGTTGGTGGACATTGTTGTGTACACAGGAACTGAACCAGGCTTATTGGCCGGACACGTGACAACCAAACAAGTATCACTCATGTACTTCTGCAGCGGGGCTAAAATGGTCCCAAAGAACACTTCTGTTTCTGGAGTGAAATTTGCCCCGAGAACACAAACGGGAATACCACCTGTGACTGGCCCCTCTCCAGGTATGACACTGGTAATGTAAGAGCGGGGTGGTTGTTGGGGTCTTTGGTATTGGGTGTGAGACGGCATAGTTGGAGGGGTATTAGAGGTGGTATACCCCGATTGCTGCTGCTGCTGTTGTATGATCATCTGATTAGCCGTTTGATGTAAAGAGTGTTGCATTTGACTATTTGGCAAAATTTGCGTTGTGACTGGGCTGTGGTCACGCAAGCCTGTTCCAACGAACTGATGAACTTCCTGCGGTAACCGCATATTGACTGGCGGAGCAAACATGGAAGGGTTGAACTGGTATTGCTGTGGCATGAAAGGAAGTTGAGTATGGTTACTAAGTAGTGGAGATTGCTGCGAAACCGGTGTTTGGCTATTGACACCATGCGTGCTTGTAAGAGGAGCGAGGCCAGTTTGTGAAGATATGGCAGCCCTGATATTTGGCGTTGACTGTGAGCTCTGCATGATCTGATTGATCTGATTGAGCATAGGATACCCGGGCTGCTGATTGAAATTGAGGGGGTTCATCTGCATTGCGAGGGAATACGAAGGGCTTTGGGTGACGGATGAAGTCGACGGGCCGGGAGTGGTTGGCATGCTGACAGTGTATTGTGATGCATCAGGCGTCGTGGGCTCGCCTATTCGCTTCCTACGCTTAACCTCTGGCTGTGGTGTGGTCGGTTGGGTTTGAGGTAACGGCTGAGGCTTTAGCGACCCTTTGCTATTAGATGATGATGTTGCAGCCGCTTCAAGCTTTGCCTTTTCCCGCTCCGCCTTATGGTCATCGGTCACAGTCAATATAGCAGTTATTCCTTGTGCCACAAAATTGCCTCTCCAATCTTTCATAGTGTAAATAATCCTAACACAGAGCTTCATTAGCATATTGCCTTACAAACCGCTGTCACTGAACATACCGGTATCCGAGCTTCTCGTGCTGGTGCCGGCAGTAGCAAGCTATCCGCACTGGTGAATCAACGTGGAGCTGTTGCCCTGAAGGTTCTTGGTTCCCCATGGGGACCTGTTGATCCTTAGGCAACAACATCCAATCCCTCATCTCCATGGTGTTCATCAACACTATCCTCCGGCTTTCCAGCTCCCACCAAGGCTGTTCTTCCTTAGGCCTTTTTACCTTTTTCCTCGTTGACCTTTTGCCTTCCCGATCCATACAACCTGCACATACCCACACCTCCCCTCCATTCAGCGGATTATTTGGATCAGACATGCTGAGCTCCACAACAGAAGGCCCTCGTTCCCTTGTGCTGGGCTTATCATCATCCTCATCATCAAACCTTCGTAGTTTATTATGTGGATTGGGCTGAGTGGGTTCCTTGCAAGCCTTCCTGAGCGCATCCTTGACCAGCCTCTCTGGACATTTCCGCCATGCCGTCTCACAAACAACATAACAGTCCAGCTCTAGGGTATCAGGAGAAGGAACATGTGGGTCCTTGAGCATCTGCTTCGGCCTGGAAATGGTGTGCCGGGGCATATGCAGTCTTTTCACTCCTTCAGGTAGATCCTGCGCAATAATTCTCAATGTAGTCTGTGTTTCCACTCTAGATTTGATGGGGAATTCACAATTGATGAACAATAACCTCGCCGAAGTTCTCGGCGATGACAAGGACATAGAGTCGTTTTCCGAGAAAGATAGAGGCAATTGCACAAATGGCTGGTCCGCAAGATGCTTTGTCAAATTTAGAGTCTTTTTCCTCGACCCAGGAGTATCCAACGGGATGGTTTGTGGCATTTGGTGCTGATTCTCTAAACTTGCTTGCTGTAGTCGCCGTTGTGCGAGTTGATCACTCGTCAAGTCCCAGTCTTGCATTGGTGATTTTCTTTTGCCTTTCCCAGCACCCGGCCTAGACCTCGATGCACCCTCATCATCCGCATCCAATTCCACGGCCATTCCATCCGTCTTCTCCTCCTTAACGAGTTTAACGCGCGCCACCTTCTGGTCGATGGAAGAACTCGGCGTAAGATATCCACCAAACAAACCTGCATGGAACATAATTGCCTCCGGTGGGACCGATTGTCGATCTGACGGGGGTGTTAGGACGCTCATAGGCGTAGACATCGGTGCTGTTTCAGGGTTCCTTGGGCTAGTAGCGTGTGAGTCTGGTGTAAACTCTGAGTTCAAGTCTTCAGGGGGTGACTGTATGTTGCTCCATATATTCGGCGAAACCTGCTCTGGATTGCCACCGATACCTGTATATACCACCTCATCGAAGTTGTTTGACCAGTCCATGTTCCCGTACAGGTTCATACCAGTGTCGTCAATGTGCGATCTCATTTGATCTGGGGAGTTGATGTCTGGTTTGACTGGTACTGGAAAATCCCCCACATTATTAGAATCCCCGCGGGCGCCGATGTGACAGCTATGCCAATACGACTTACTTAAACAGTCAGTCCCATCAACATTTGCTTCCCCGTCATAGTTTATCAGGTTATCGAAATCGTTTCGGTCTTCCAATGATGTTGAGCTAAGAGTATCCATGTTGTGGTCCGAGAGGCCAGGACTGGAAACCCCCGACGATGGATCATACCCTTGAGGTGAATCTGCCGACAGGTACTGGTTTGCTGGTGGTTGATTACTGTGGTCGTTCTTTAATCTTCCATTCGAGAGGTTCATTCCAGGGTCGTCCTCATATGGTGCTGAAATCATTGCTTCCCATTCTGCTCCTTCGAAGTTGAACGCATCTTGGTGGTGGTCGGTAAACGGGCCGTTTCCACTGGAAAAGCGGTTCATTGGGGACTACTGGCGCCTACACAATGATGTCAATCAATTTCCGATGTAGTAAGGTATTTCATCTCGGAAGAAAAACTCACTGGTAGCTTGGTTCGCTGTGAACCAAGCAATCGGCAGAACTGCCCACCGTGTTGTGTGACTACTTCTGAGGTTTTTCGGCCAAGTAAACTTGCAAACCTTTAATGGCAGAAGAGGTTGACCTTCCTGAAATATTCTCCTCCCAGATTCAAACACAATATTCCAATATTTTTTTCCCCACTTCTATAGGCGTGATTCGTAGTCGTTCTTGAAAGATGTAGGGTGAAGTTGAGAACGTTTCTTCAGGTAAGGAGAGAGAAAGGTAGCGACAATGTTTAGATGTCGAGTAGCTAGCCCCTCTAAGTATCCCCTCTCTAGTATCTATACGCACGTAAACACACACACACAGCTGGTAAAATTCCAAAGCAGTTCGTTCGTAGTTGTAGATTCGTGCCGCACAAAAGTTGCAATGGCGTCCCACGGATAGGATAGAAACTAGATGCCGCTGATGCAGCACCCTGATGCAGAGTGGTTTTCGCTATCGCACACCTCGGGGAGGGGGCAGCGAGGGGCCAGGTGAGCAATGCTTGCAGGGCCAGGAATACACGACGGGGAAAGAGGAAGACGGGGATAACGTGGATTGCAAGTCGTAGTGTAACAGGGAGCAGAGGTTCCTCAAGACTCCAAGGTTGAAGGGATGGTGACTGTTGAGATGGGTTGGAACGGAACTGAGAGGTAGCCACTGCTGTTAGGCTGTACCTTTTACTGTGTTGTCCTTGCTTCCCGTCGATCCCATTTGATTGGGGGTGGGAGCGAGGCTTGGAGGGAAGAGGCAACTTGTGCAGCTGTGCACGTTATCATTTTTACTAAGGTTCACAGGTCATGCAGGGCTATTAAAACGAATTTGCCGTAGTCTGGCCGCGTAGCGGAGCACCCTTCGAGTGAGCCACAGAACTTGTATTTTTTTCTGCTTGGCAAAGCAGCTCGACGAACCACGATGGGAGTGCAGAGTTCTGGATCTATTCGCCAGCCCCATGGGTAAGGGGGTGCGCGGTGCAGCTCAACGCATGAATATTGTGCCATTTTTCTAATATCGATTTCGCTCGGGGCAAACGCAGAAAGGCCACTTGGCTAGGATCAAAAGCGCTAACGCCATTGGTCGGGCCGATCAGATCAGCCTAGGGATGGCTCCTAGGCAAGCCGTGGGTCGGTACATTTCTCTCACTGTCTGGTTTGTTCTATGACCGACTTATATTGCCCTTTGGGGGCGAGAGTACTTTGGAAGGACATTAAATGGCAAAAGGGAGCTAAGTAGCTTGTAACTCGATATTAAATTTATGTTCGTCCCAAGGGTGCACACAGCTAGCCTGCACTCATGGCAGTAAAGCTTATAGTAAGTAAACAACTATTTCAACCCTCTCGGCCCTGAATTCGAAAGATCCGAGTGGTGGCATTGTGATTAGTTACAAGCGTTCTTGCTTGAGCACTATTTTATACTCTATTTGCCACGATGAGGTGAGACAGTGAGTAGGAGATACAGCATCACTACTATAGAGAGAGGGGGTGTAATATTGGTGAGTGATTTGATAACTGCCCGCGTTCGACTCGATCTCGATCCGTTCTGATATGAACTCGCAACAATCTACTTCGAGCTGGGGTTCGCTGGGAAGAGTTAGTACAGGCACAACCTACTTCCGCAATCTAGATTGAAGAGTAGCCTGGTTGCACATTGTGTGCGATTGTAAGCTCTTCCAAATTACTTGCCGTCGTATTTTTCCGGTAGCATTCCATTTCTCAGGGATTAATAGGGAGCAGGCTTCCGCCCCTTTGCTCCTTGGTGATGAAGACCTCATGTACCATCTTAATTCTTGAGGTAGTTGTGAGCCTGTAAATGTCACCCCCCTTGCCCGAGATATAAAATAACAAAAAGCGAGTCCTTCGCGAATCGGGTGGAGGCGGGACCAACAAAATAACTAAAATGATACCAATGATTCCCACTGACAAAAGAAAGGTTTCAACATAAACACCACCTGAACGGTACAAGTAAATCGTACCTTCAACACACCCAAAGAAAATAAAACGCCCCCGACCCCTACTCTCCAAGATACCGAGATACTGAAAGTAACCACCCGTTTTCGATCATTGACCCCAGGTATAAGATGCCACGCATAAAAACCACAAGTAACAGAGTGAGCAATTTTTGCAGAGTAAAATTGAAATGTTTAAGCGTAGAAATCATGCCCGTCGATTTCCCCCCCTTCACCGTTTTCAATCCATTCAAAAGCCAAGAATTTCCAGTTCAACTCCTTCCTCCAAAAGAGCCCATACCCTGCTCCCATACCACTGTCACTGCTTTTCTCAACCTCACTTCCACTGCCCTCGCTATCTTTTCGCTCTTTCCTCCTTTGTTGTCTCCTTCGCTCCTCGGCTGGTCGGAAGTGTTGAGAGCCACCGACATACAAGCCGCCCCAGCCTGGGCGACCTGCTTTCTTTCTGCCATCAATAACAACCATTCCGATTCGGCTGTGGATGAGTGCCATGGAGCACATGACACAGGGCTCGTGAGTGAGATAAACTATGTGATTATGGCATAGATATTCTCCCGTTTCTTTAAACCCTTGCACAAACACGTTAGTGCTTCTGTAGACATCGTTGCAAACAGGATTGCTAGTATCACCTCGTCCTTTCTTCTCAGTATCAATAAGCGTAGCAGTATCCTCTCCTGTGATAGGTGTCGTGACCGAATTATCGGTGAAAATTGCCGTAGCCGCTAGTTGTTTCTTATTGATGGAGTAAAAGTATGCCTTCTCTATGTCTGTGCTGGGGATGTGCCTTAGTGTGTTCTCTCGGTCTTTCATCATGGCGATGCCCTCTTCAATGTCAATCTTTGTGCCGATTTCTAAGTCTTCCCGTAGTTTCCTCTTGGCAGCTACCATACCCACGACCCTCATGACCGCGTGTTCGAGTGGGTTTCCCCACATGCAGCCGCTGGCCTCCTCATCCCCCCCAAACGTCATTTGTCTGCCATCCCCGGCAATAGCAACTACTTCCTCGTTGCTAGGATCTACAACAAGAGCACCAACTTCTATCCCATTACCGGAATTCAAGGCCTGCTTAGCTGCTTCTCTGACCAATGCCATATACTCAGGTACCTTAGGAAGTGTTCTGTTGATTGTCTGCTCGACGTAAGGAGGATGCGGTCCAAATGGATTTCCACGCTTATAAATAGCAGGCCAATATAGTGTTGACCATTCATCCGCTTGCTCCTGTGAGATTGATGCATGAAGTGGCACCTCAATAGTAGAGACTTCCGGGAACGACGGAAATAATAGTGGTCTGAGAATACCGTATATAGTTGTCAGTTCTATCGCCGGTTTTGGTGCGATTAAAAGATGCAATATATTCTGTTTGACTGGTTTCTTGGGAGGAGAGTGCCCTTTTGGTGAGCTGCTGCCTGTTGATGCATTCTGAGCACTCCCAGTGGAGTCCGTGCTTGCTTCCGCTGACCCAGATCCAGAGCCAGAAGAGCCAGATCGTGCACGCCTCTTCGCACTGGAACGGCGTCGCCGTTTACGGGCAGATCGAGCGGCAGGGGTAGGTGGAGTATTTTCCCCCAGGGTGTCAACCAAAGAGTTTGCACCAATTGGGGAATTTGCCTTCGTTGATGAGTTTGCATTAATTGATCCTGCCGCAATAGTGGAAGGTGGTCCCCGAACTGTTGGGTCTGCCTCGATAGTCGGAACTGTCTCAATAGTCGAAACTGCCTCGATATTTAGGGATGTATTGACTATTGAGTCAGTTTCAACTGTGGCATTCCCAGTGGCGTCTTTGGACCTTGCCGAGCATTCAAATCTATCACCAGAAACAGTGCATTCGGTAGGACTGGCCGGAGGACTGCTAGAAGGACTGCTAGAAGGGCTTAGAACCGCATGATCCAAAATATCCCCACCCGCTTCAAGGGCCTGTAACCTTTTCAGAGCAGCCTTTTCTCGCTCTCTTTTTGCAGCCCTCTTCTCAGCACTAGAGCGCCTGCGCGGCTTCTTCTTCGTGACAGGCTCTTTCTGCGCTTCCCCTGGAAGTGGCTCAACTAAATTTGCGTTTGCATCAGAAGGCTTTCGAGTTGCTAGTACCGGGGCACTAGGCTGGCTGGTAGTGCTGGTATTGCTTCCGGTTGATGAGGTACGAGACTTCGGGCCAGAAATGACACAAGGGTCCTGTGCCTGATCACCATCTGCATCCACTATTGCACAATCTGTATCTAATTTAACGGACAGAGCGTTTTCAGCAGCCGTTATCTTCATCTTGGCCAACACTAGCTTAGATAGAAACTCCTCCCTGACCAGCCTGCGTAGGTGCTGGAGGTCAAGCCCGGACTTGTTTTGAGTTGGAAGGACCTCTCGAAGAGCACTATCAAAAGCCGTGGTGAGAAAGAGGTCTGAGGAAGAGAAACTGAGTATATACGTACTTGAGAATAGCATTTGCTTTTTTAGCCGGGACAGGTACTGTATATACCTCCACTGTACCTCCGTGTTAAGAAGAGAGACAGACATGGAATCTTCAGCGCCGTAGTCTTGAAGGGAATATACCTGTCTCAACGGCAGCCTTATGCTCCATAAAAGTATGGAGTGGATAAACCTTGCCCTCCATGCTATCCAAATGAGATTTGCTGTTTTCCATCATGGTGGGTCTTTTGTGATGAGAGAGGAACCTTCGAAGGTACAGATGGAGGCAGTGCTGTGAAATGACGATCGACCAGCTGTGATGCAGCAGTCCCAGCAAAAAAATGATATCTCCGGATGTGCAGCCAGGGTCTGGATGTGAGTTGGTTGAAATAGCAATGCTTGTTTATGAAGAGAAGAGGACAAGCGCAAGCCGAGCAAGGTTGAGAGAGCCAGGGGTCGTTCGAGGTGTGGTGGTGGTGGTCGACGTCGGTGGGCGTGTTGACGAATTAGGCATCACGTTTCTTGCGTTGCATTGCAAAATCCCAGGTATAAACCATGCAAGCTTCCAATGGTGCTGCTGCTGGTGCAGCTAAAGCAGCAATGTAAGTGTATGTTTCATGCAGTCATAGGCAAGCCACATGCATCCAGAACTCTATCAGCTTTGGCAGCTTTGGCAGCTTTGGCAGCGGCATATAAGTACGGAGTGCAGAAGAGTCAAAATCGCCATATGGCCATCCAAGTTCAAACATCCCGGCCTTCCTAGAAAGTCTTTCGCTAGCAACCCCACCATCCCCGTACTCATCGCACAAAAAAACCCCACGAGCAATTAATCCCGATGGGTGTAGCGAGCCCGTATACTAAGGAAGCCCAAAGAGGTGCCCTGTCGCTGGTTCTTCAGGGCAGCCGGGCGGACACCCAGGGCGAGGCCCCAATGACTAAGTGGAATATGAGGGTTACAGAGAATCGACCCATCGACAACCATAAGGGCGATACCGATTCCCACAACCAACAAGCCAGGAAACGTAAGATAATCCCTGTCCCTTTTCTTAGAGCAAAGCTCTTGCTTCTCAACCACTAGGGTTGGTACGACAAAGTGGTTGAATACCCCCCATCGTTCTGTTGATCTAGGCTTTGACTGATAGGTTATCGTTCAGTGAGAGGAATATCAGAGCCGCTGGAATGTAGTCCACGAGGGGTCCGTGTAGGCTTTTGGGGGGAATGATACTGAAACTCCCGAAGTGTGGTACTAGCGCTCTACCATCATCCTGTGTACCATGCCGCTGCTTGGGGTGATTCACCCATCCTTCGAACCTTCTCGTCACTGAACAGGATGATCCCCAGCATCTTACCAACTGTCCGCAGGCACCTCAACGATCACCATAACCCATCTGGCTCGCTCCACCCATCGCTTCGTGAGCGAGTCAATTATGGATATTATCATCATGGCCACCAGAGTCAATAAATTTCCTATTGGCGGATAGTCGTGTACCTATAAATCCGACAAGCATGGACCCACTAAATACTGTTGAACTGATGGCAAAATCTTCAGCAACCTTCAGCGTCAGTGTGGTCTAAAGCTTGTGGTGCCTCACATATATGAAGGCACTCCCCAGAATTACACCCGTGTCAAAAAACATGACACGGCACCCCAAGTGAACTTTTTCAGGACGGAAGATGTCACGACGTTCATGGCCTCTTCTTGCATCTTCTGGATGTATGTCTTGAAAACTAGTTACAGAAAAATGAGAAGATGATAAGGAACTTGGAACGAAAAGAAAGACGAAGATAGCGATAATGTGCAAAAGAAGATGTCTTGGATAGGAGACTGACTTGCAGAGCAGGATGGACGAGATCCCTTTAAAAAGTACCATTTCCCCGGTAGAGAGAACAGTACCGCGTGGAGCAATACGTGAAAGAGGGTAATGGGATGGCATTCTAGCCTCACGCTATAACTAACCTTCTACAACTAATCCACCTATTTCGACAGAAATAGAATACAAATCGGTCGAGAAGGAGACCCACATTGGGGTGAGAGAAGTAATCTGAGATATAGGGAAGTTTTTTGCATGTATGCAGCTGCTTAGGTCTTCTCATGACCGGTGGATGATGCACAAGACAGCATCTCGGGTGCTCCATTCAACCCCTGAACTACATATAGGACTCGTTCACGTGGCTAGCATTGCTCTTGAACACTCCTACCGAAGGTTGATCCCAGGATAGACAGAAATATCAGCATGTGTCTGGTGCTGGTGCTTACCTATGTGCAGTTCTGTATCACGGTGTCCGCCATATACAGATTCTTCAGTCGTCCATACCCAGGGTTTTGATCATATCTTGCATCACAAACTCTGCTAATTGTTTCACCCTGGAAGCTAATGCGGCGAGTTCTCACGGTTAACATCTCTTTCAAATTCGCATTGCTCCCACCTCATGTGCATCACCTTTCCGGGTTCCCGTTTCGAATCTCACCTTCTGAATGATGCAGATCGTCGTCTTGAAGATTTATTCCGTTCCAGAAAGGCGGCAGGTAAATTCTGGGAGCAGTGAGGTGTGCACGGGAAGATCTCTTTCGTTTTAATCTAGTCACAGTACAAGAGGAAGAAGGTTTTAGATACGAAAGCTATTTGAGACCCTTAAAACTGATGACTTTAAGCTAGGTATCTGCGGTGGAAAAGAAAGGAAGAAAACCAAGAAGTGGGATGCCTTTTAGAATAATATTTATTACATATGATTCTCTCTATCATCTTGACACATAGATTCCGCAAAAAGCGAAAGACAACTCTCTCTCTACCTGGTACAGGACAGAACGAAGAGAACTGATAATGAGATACGCCTATGCACACACTGTGACATACATAACACAAAACGTCTTTCACCCCAACCTCCTCTTCCGAGGGGCTTGTGCCAACCAGACTACCCAACCTCACTTCCCTGGTCTCAGCCCTGGACTCGCCGCATCCTTCCCTACGTACCACGCTCACTTCGAGGGCAGATTTAGCGAGACTGATGGCAGCGGTAAATGAGGAATCGATAACTAAATACCCCTACCAACTTAGAAGGCCGCCTATCTCACTGCTGTCCCCGCCATTGATTCACTTTACTACTGCAGCCTTGATTCGTACTTTTGAAGACTTGAGGGAAGTAACCATGTGCAGCAACCACAGCGAAGAAGTCCCGCACCTGGTGCTTCCGTATCACGTGACTATATACGAACATGTGGAGGCAAAGAATCTAGGTATCATGTGTGATGCGTGGGACTGTTTCAATTCCCGGGGTCAATGGCGTAATATGGCTTCCTTTGTGGCAGCGGGTAATTGCTGGGTCGTACAAGAAACACATGGTGTGACCGAGGTATTACGGAGGTGGGAGGTGGCTGGTGGGGTGAATATGAAGTACGCAATATCTGGCGAACAAGGCCCCCACTCTTTACATACTCCTACAGTGTAAAGTCAGCGGGTCTCGTAGTTATATGTTGGTTTCCATTGTCAGGTCACGTACCTCCATGTGCGGCTCATGGTTTGGGGCATGTTAGCTTTCTTGCAAAACTGGGTGTTCTCGTGCCCAGACCAATTTTATTTTGGGGGGGTTGTAAATCACACAAAACTAGGTAGAAAATAGTCTGGTTGGCACGGTAGAAAAACGCATATTGACTTTGTTATTGGAGAAAACAATTTGGGTTCATTATTTCTCAGTACTAAAAAATAGAACAAAAATTAATGCGACTTTTGTGGATCGAACACAAGGCCTTCAGATTATTGACTGAATTAAACTTCAGTCTGACGCTCTCCCAACTGAGCTAAAGTCGCTTTATGTCATTTAATAAAATTATAAACTTATATAGTGATAAAGTATGAATACCATTGCCCTTAAGTGCAAATTTCTAGTAAAAGTAGTGTACAATTGAACTACCTTCATTCGATTTTGACCCCCCACCCCTTCAAATAGCCTTGCGTACCGATGTTCGCTCTGATGAGTACAATTGACGATCGCCAGACTCCCCAAGCTAACAATTTCTAGCAACCACGGCCGCGGGAGTGGTATAGCCTCGTCATTGGGTTTAATGTGAACAGAACTATTCGGGAAGGGAATGGCTGGTACGAGGCTAGGAAGGACTGGGGTAGAAATATGGGATCGTACTTTATGTATGCGCCTGTAGCAAGTCGAGAATAGGTACCGCAGAATCGCTGCCGCTGTAGTTGAACACTCGTTCCGGAGACATTGGCACGCTGCCATTGGGCTGTTTTCACACCCTTGAAAGTACTAACTACCGTACCTAGCAACCATGTGCCATTCTAGGTGTGAAATCGTTAGATACTTAGGCGATTTCGATAGAGTACTGCCCGAGTCCCGACCCCACGAGCGTCAGACGTTTCTTCTGTTCTTTTTTCCTTGGACAGGGGGTAACCGGTGTCGTGGAGGGGTGGTGGGTGGAGTTTCTTGGCACGAGCCCCGAGATTTGCATAGCTAGTTAATTGGCTGCTGCTTTCGTATCATCTCAGGTTGCTGTAATTCTGGGATGAGGTCGGGCAAGATGT
>Ga0307511_10004635_pt1 | contig 14037 bp, 13 predicted proteins | sample 13_EM_MG_FD_200266 | JGI IMG/M metagenome (GOLD analysis project Ga0307511, IMG submission 200266) | Populus trichocarpa ectomycorrhiza microbial communities from riparian zone in the Pacific Northwest, United States - 13_EM | ecosystem: Host-associated > Plants > Roots > Unclassified | place...
TCGGTGCGAACGGTCGGGTCATTCATGAAATTGAATGGGCGTCCTTTGCGAACACTGGCCGTTGGATTATCGGATTATCGAGGCGTCAGATGTCTTTCACAGGTGGATACCGCCCTCGCCAAAGACCCCGACAGCTCGTTGACATGCGAACGTCCGCTCTTCCACTTCTGAGCGACCCCTTACGCGCAACGCGAATGGCTCAAGAGGGTCGAAACCTGACTTCCGGACTTTCCCCGATGCCCATGTCGATGAGGAGGAGGTCGTAAGTTGCCCCCCTCCGAGAGGGGACGCCAAAACTGTAATCGCTGCCACGTGTCGAAGCCTGAACAGAGCGACCGGTCGCCGTTGTGCTACGCGGCAATCGCGCGCCGACAAAACTCCCAAATGTCTTCTGCCAGTCGGGTCCGCTGCACCCGATCCGGTGGAGCACTCTCCTGAGCCAACAACTCCGTGTGCACTGTCGTGGATACTAGGTTGTACACCAGGGCCGCCATCCGCTGCGGGTCATCGCTCCGTACGCACCCGGCCTGCATGCCATCCGACAGCTGCTGAGTTATAACGGCATGTAGTGGTCCCAGAGCTGCCTGCAGATCTGCCGGACGCGATTCAGCCAACCGCAGATGCTCGCGGCTCAGCGCCGCGCCACGCCGATTGCTTTGCGCGTTGTCGGGCGCCGCAAGTGTCAGGTTTCCACAAACGAGAGAAGTGACGATCACTCTCAAACGTTCTATGGGGTCGGCCGTCGTTCCGGCGGCCAGCTCGGCCAGATAGGTGGCAGCGTTGCGAATGGTGTGTTCAAACACAGCCAGCACCAGGTCGTCCTTGCCCTCGAAGCGCTCATAAAATGCGCGCCGCGACAGCCCGGTTTTCTTGAGCACCGCGCGGATCGTGAGCCCCTCCAATCCCTGTTCCTCCAACAGCTCGTAAGCCGCCTGCACGATCTTGCGACTGCGCTCGAGGATCTGGTCGCGACCGGATTCGAGCACACGGTTCGCCGTGCGCTCCTCCCAGCGTGCCGGCTCGTCGGAATGGCGCAGGGCAAGGGACCGGGCGGATTTAGCAGCCGGGGGCATTATTTGAAGCCTAAATGAGAACCAAGTTCCATTGGGCGCGAGGTGTAGCCAGTACTAAGCAGCTGAATTATAAGGCCATAATAGCTTCATTGAAACTCCATCACCATTGACGTAGCATCCCGGCGAGAACGATGTTCTCACAATCCGCGGCAAATCAGAGCGAAACATTCAATCGAGGGTGGTCATGCCAAAGGTGACGTATATCGAGGCCGACGGGGCCAAGCATGTAATCGACGTGCCGATCGAAGAGAACGTCATGCGTGGTGCCGTTTACAACGACGTCCCGGGCATCATCGGTGAATGCGGTGGCGCTTGCTCGTGCGCTACCTGCCGCTGTTACGTCGATGAGGCCTGGACGGCGAAGGTGGGCGGCCCCGCCTCGGGCGCAGAGCGTGATCTGCTCGAAGCTGCCGAGGGCGAGCTGAAGCCCAACACCCGTTTGTCCTGCCAGATCACAATGACGCCCGAGCTCGACGGTCTGATCGTCCACCTGCCCGAAAAGCAGTACTGAGCCACGGCTGGAAGAAGGAGAACGCATCATGGCAATCGACGCAGCCAACCCGGTACCACCGAACTATCCCCGTGCCGCAGGCATGAGCCAGGTGCCGCCGCATGTACCCAAGGAGCTGATTCGCTCCGCCGGAGTCACCACCGGAAAGGAATTCCTGGCCGCGCCGCACGATTTCATGGCGAAGATGCATCAGGACTATCCGCCGATCTTCTACGACGTGGGTGAATACGGTAACGCCTGGCAGCTCATCAAACATGAGGATGCACTGTTCGCGCTCCGCCACTGGGAATACTTCTCCAACGAGGGCGCCACACCCTTCCCCCGCGATCCGAATGACTATTTCTATTTCATTCCGATCGAGATCGACCCGCCGCACCACCGCAAGTACCGCAACATCGTTGATCCGTTGTTCAGCCCGCGGGGCGTGCTGAACCTGGAAGGCCAGATCCGTCAGCGCTCCAGGGACCTGCTCGATCAGATCGTGGACAAGGGCGAGTGCGAGTTCACCACCGCCTTCGGCCGGCCGCTGCCAGTCTCCGTGTTTCTCGACATCATGGGCCTGCCCCAAAACATGAGGGACACGTTCGTGGAATGGGCGATTAACCTGCTGCACGCGCATGATCGGGAGACCATGGGCAAGGCGATGCAGAACATCGTCACTTACATCAAGCAGGCGATCGCCGAGAAGAAAGCGCATCCGGATGAGGGCGTGGTCAGCCGCATCGCCCATGCCGCACCGGACGGCAAACCCTTAAGCGACAAGGAAGTCTTCGGTTTCGTGGTCTTCCTGTTCATCGGCGGGTTGGACACCGTCTTCGCGACGCTCAACAACATATGGCTGTGGCTCGCCCAGAATCCAGAGCGCTGCAAAGAGATCATTGCCCGGCCCAACGACATTGACAACATTGTCGAGGAGTTGCTGCGGCGTTGGTCCGTGACTTTCTCCGGCCGCGTGGTCGCGCAGGACATCGAGATGCGCGGCGTCAAGATGAAGAAGGGAGACCGCATCACCAGTGTGCTGCCGGCCTGCAATTTCGACCCCGACGTTTTCCCAAACCCCCTCGAGGTGGACTTCGACCGTCCGCGCAAGACAATCCTGGCCTTCACCGTCGGCGTTCACAGCTGCATGGGCGGCCATCTCGCCCGACTGGAACTCAAGATCGCACTCCAGGAGTGGCTGAAGCGCATCCCAGACTTCTCCGTAAAACCGGGCGCGCAGATCGTCTACCGTCCCGGCGGCGTGGTTGGCCCCGAGTTCGTGCCGCTCGTTTGGAAGTAAAACCGGTTTGATCTCATCGCCCGAGTTTCCTCGGGCGATAAGCGGCCACAGACGGGTGCGCCCAATCGTCGATTGATGCAGGATGGACCCTCCATCGAGGGGGGTGCCGATGATTGATCGCTCGGAATATTCGGTGCTGGGAGCCGTGCTTTGTCTTTCAATACTTGCGTTGGCGATACATACCGCCAACGCAGCTGACAAGGTCGCCGATGCCGCAGGCGCCGCTCCCGAGCGCCGGGGCACCGAGCTTGGATTTGCCGTGTTTCAACAGCACTGCGTGGGATGTCATGGCAATCCCGCGTACGAGCGGGCCCCCGATCCGGCTACCCTGAGGACCATGTCCGCGGAGCGGATCTACACGGCACTGACAACCGGACTGATGAAGTCAGTTGGGGATACGTTGAGCGAGGAGGATCGGCGCCGGGTATCAGAATCTCTGGCCGGTCAACTTCTCGGGTCCGCTCAGGCAGGCGACGCGGGGACGATGCCGAATCGATGCCCGAGTAATCCACCGCTGCGCAAGGTTGGCAAAGCCGACTGGAATGGTTGGGGTAACGGACCCGAAAACAATCGCTTTCAGTCTGCGGCGACAGCGGGGCTGACGGCCGCGTTGGTCCCGCATCTGAAGCTCAAATGGGCCTTCGGATATCCGGGAGGTACGTCGGCCAACGGTCAACCGACCGTGGTTGCGGGTCGCGTCTTTGTTGGCACGGATACAGGATACGTTTATTCACTCGATGCGGCCTCGGGTTGCGTCTACTGGTCGTACCGAACTGACGCCGGCATCCGCAACGCGATGACGGTTGGATCGATCAAGGCGAAAGGAGGAGTCCGCTCCGCGGTGTTTTTTGGCGACCTGAAGGCGACTGCCTACGCTATCGACGCGCAGAGCGGAAGCCAGATTTGGAAAACCCGAGTCGAGGAGAATTTCGCCACGCGTATAACCGCAGCTCCTGCGCTGTATCACAGCCGACTATACGTCCCGATCTCAGCATGGGAGGGTTTCCAGGCGCGCTCTCCTGACTACCCGTGCTGTACGGCGGTCGGCAGCGTGAGCGCGCTGGATGCGAACACTGGAAAGCCGATTTGGAAGACCTACACGATTGAAGAGCGGCCCCATCCCACCCACAAGAACTCTCGCGGAGCGCAACAGTGGGCGCCAGCGGGAGTGCCCGTCTGGAATACCCCCACCATCGATGTCAGGCGTCGTGCCTTGTATGTCGGAACGGGAGATGCCTCGACCTATCCGGCGCCAACGACGAGCGATGCGATACTGGCTCTGGATATGGATACTGGCAAACGGTTGTGGTCTCGGCAGATATACAAGAATGATTCGTTCATCGTCGGCTGCGAGGGAGCCGGTTTCACTGAGAACTGCCCGAAGGTGATCGGTCCCGACTGGGACATTCCGATGTCACCGATGCTGAAGAAGGTCGCGGGCGGAAGGACGCTGATTGTCTTTGGCACCAAGCCCGGTGAAATTCTGGCGCTCGACGCAGGCAAGCAAGGCGAACAGGTCTGGCGTGTAAATCCGGAGAGTGGGTCATCGAAGAGCGATACTCCCGCCCCGAACGGCATCGGACTTCGCGGAGCCGTATGGGGTGCAGCGGTGGACGACCATTACGCCTATGTTGGTTCGAGCGCCGGAGGTGTAGCCGCTGTGCAGCTCACCGATGGCCAACGGAACTGGTACACACCGCTCAACTCCGCTGCTGAAAAGAAGGTGACGCACTCGGCCGCCGTGACCGTCATTCCGGGAGTCTTATTCGCTGCTGGAACCGACGGACGCCTGTGGGCACTCTCGACCAGCGATGGACACACACTGTGGACGTTCGACACCGCTCGTATTTTCGATACCGTCAACTCTGTGCCCGCACACGGCGGATCGATCGTCTCAGCCGGACCAACCGTCGTCGATGGCATGCTGTTCGTGGGCTCTGGATACGGCGTCGTCTCGGATACACCGGGCAACGTTCTACTTGCCTTCGGCGTGCAATAACCACAGGGGCTGACAAGCGAGCGCACTGAATGCGCCTGCCGCCCCGGTTAACGTTTCTTCCGCCATTCGCTCGGCGGGGTCCCCACCAATTTCTTAAACGCACGGCTGAATGCGGCCTCCGATTCGTAGCCGATACGATTCGCGATCACCACCACACTGTCCGTTGTGGTCATGAGCTGATTCGCGGCGATCTGCATGCGCCAGTTCGTCAAGTACTGCATCGGCGGTGTGCCGACAAATTTCATGAAATGCTCCGCAAACGCGGAACGTGACATGGCCACCCTGTGAGCGAGCGCCTCGAGCGTCCAGTCGCGCGCGGGATCGCGATGAATTTCCGCCAGAGCGCGGCCGATCTGCGGGTCGCGCAAGCCGGCAAGCCAATCCAGACGGTCGGGCGGCAGCGTTTCAAGGTAGCGACGAATGACATCCACAAACATCAGCTCGCTCAAACGCCCGAGGACGCTCTCGCCACCGATGCGGGGTGTCTTGGATTCCGCGAGGGCGATCTGCACATAAGCGCCAAGCGGGCCGCCCTCCTGGTCAGTCACTTTGAAGACTCGCGGGAGCGAACTCAACAGAGGGTTGTACGGTCGCGCGTCCCAGCCAAGAAATCCGCAGACAAACCCAGCGGACTGCGATGTTCCGTCGCCCATGGAAATTGAAACCGGCAGCTCCAGCTCATTCGGTGCGCGATAACGCTCGACGTCCTGAGTTCCGCGCATGCCCGGCTTGGTCGAGAGTACATGGGCGTCGCCGTGCGGGATGACGACGACATCTCCGCCCTTCAACAACAAGGGGGGCTCATTGCCCACACAGGCCCAGCAGGTACCGTGCGTGATTGCGTGGTAGCAAATCAAATGCTCAGCCGCAGGAAACATGCGGCCAACGATCTGGTTTCCCGCGGGCGTTTCTACAGCCCATGGATCCGATGCATGGACATCGAAAAAAATCGCGCCTTTCAGGCGCACTGCACGCAACACATCCGACAATGCGTCCATAGCATCTCCACAGACGATCGAGCATGAAGGGCGGACTTGGAGTCATTCGTGGTCCCGGGTTGCCGGGGCACACTGCGCGCCTATTGGTGTCACGGTCATCTTACTCCAGGGGCTTGCATACATGAGCGTTCTGTCAGGAAACTGCTTTTGCGCAGAAGTGAGGTTCGAAGTCAGCGGAACGCCCGCTGCGATGGGCTATTGCCATTGCGAATCGTGCCGTCGCTGGTCTGCCGGCCCGGTCAACGCATTCTCACTGTGGAAGCCGGAATCGCTCAAAATCACCCACGGTGCCTCAAGCATCGGAACGTATAACAAGACACCGACCAGCTACCGCAAATGGTGCACGAAGTGCGGTGGGCACTTGTTCACCGAGCATCCCACATGGGGAGTGATCGACATCTACGCGGCCGTACTGCCGCAACTGAAATTCGAACCGGCGCTGCATGTCAATTACCAGGAGACTGTCCTGCGCATGAGGGATGGCAAACCGAAGATGAAGGATATGCCTGCAGAGATGGGCGGGTCGGGCGTGCTATTGCCCGAGTAGCGTGGGTCCGTCGGAAGGCCCGATCTGCTGCGGCCGTGGACTTGAGGCGGTCCGTCTCAGCGACAGCAGACCCGCGATCAACAGGTAGAGAGCCAGCAAGCCCAGCAGCCCTACCTTCACCGCAGTCCAGGTTTGAATCCAGGCAATGGCCCGGCCATCCAGAAAATCCACTCCGGCAAACACACCGACATTCTCGGCGATATCGGCCACTGCGAGGAGAATGAGGAGTAACGCGGAAGTACACAAGTCGATTGTGGCGGCCCGTGTGTTTTGCGGGCCATACCGCAAACCGCGCCGCGCGGTCACGACCAGAAGAGAAAACAGCGACAGGTAAACCGGGATGAGCAGGCAGTCGAGCCACGTGGCGAGCCGCACCGCAGCATCAGAAAATTCCTTGGGTGGCTGCAGGTACCTGGCCGGATTGGCCTGATACTGCATGACGTGCGCGAACTTCCCCGCGAAGTCCGCTTCGCTCCACGACAGCACGAGCGCCGGTAGCAGACTCAGCCCCAGTGTAGCCATGGCGAGTATCCAGAATCTGGGAAGACGCCATAGGGGTTTCCACACTGTTAGACCTTCCGCTGCGCGTTGTCCGACCGATGGGTGGTCTATCGCGCCTACGGGCCTGAATCGATTAGCGAGGCCGACGAGCGTCCACCAGGGCGATTGGAAGGGTTCGTCATGGAGCAGCCCATTTGGATTGCCTATGACATTGCCTGCCTCGCTGCTGAAACGCAGGTCCACTTCAGGGGCAGAAGCCTCGTCGATCATCCATCGCAGCGACAGATTCGACAGCTCAGCCTCCGCATAAGAACCGCCCACGTCGCTGTGACAGCCGTTGAACCAAACCTGCTTGTAGGTTTGTCCCTGGCGCTTGGGCGCCCCGCTGTCCGTATACAGCCTCGGGGAGTATTTCCACCGGGTCTCATGGAGGGCGACCGCGTGCCGCACGTGCTGGTAGTTTTTTATGCGGACATTGGCGTCTGTTTTGATCTTCAGTCCCAGCAGGCCCACGCTGGCAACCGTGTCCCAAACTCCAAGAAAATGAATGTGCGCCTCAGAGCCGGCCGGTGAGCAGAAGTTCTGGCGAATATCTGCCGCAACGCCCTGACGACTCTTGTCCGGCCTGGCGGCACGCTGATGTGGTTTCATGAAGTACGTCCGCACAATCAGGGCCACCAAAGTCTTCGCCCCCGATTGCACGATTCCGAATTCATTCACGATGCCGGCAATGGAACGCGCGGTGAATGCTCCGCGCGAGAATCCGAACACGCTGATCCGGTCCCCTTCGCGGAAGTTGTCGATCAGGAATTGGTAACCTCGACCGATGCTGTCGTATAGGCCGTCTGCCAGCGTCAAGCCGACGAGCCTTCGCACGTTCTCCTTGAACCTGTTCCACAGACCTACAGGCGGAAAGTTGTCTGTAGTACCGACGCCGGGGTCGTAGTACACGCACTGCTGATCGTCCTTCTGGAGCAGGCGGACCAGCTTGACGACGTTGGTGTCGTGGCCGTTTCCCCAAATGTTGCCTGTACCGTCGCAGCACAGGACGAGGTTGCGGGGCGAACTGGTTGCCGATTGGGCCATGAGGGTTACCGGCACCCTTGTAACCAAGAGTGCGAAGATGTCGTTGCAAGCTACGGACCATGTCCTATGGAAGCGTCATGGGCGCTCGTTGACAGCAGAAGGTATGGTTGCTGAGCGTGAAATTGCGATGCCGCCTACGCTGTGCTTCGAGTATCTGCGCTCGTCCAATACATTCTGTCTCAACCGGGTGAAATGTCTCAGGGCATGGACCACCCCGAGGTGCCCGGGCAACACGTCCCAACCGGATGCGATGGAACTTCACAGGCACACAGATTGGAATTGACGCTCGATCGCAATCGGTCGTCGATCTGCAGCAGAAGAAGAAACCCCAACTGCCAATTGCTGTGGCGCAACGTTAAACCATGGGCGCGGTCAATCACCTTTCGGTAAATACCCACGACGTGTCGGTCACCGCGCGGACCCGTGACAGACTTTTGGAGCCCGGCGAGGAACTCCCGTTAGGGACCCACATCTCCACACCTCGCCGCGGCTATACCCATCACGGTATCTACGTGGGTCACGGTAAAGTGATTCAATATGCGGGTCTGGCGGCCGGCCTGCACAGGGGGCCGGTGGAAGAGGTCGCCCTTGCGCAATTTGCCCGGGGGCGCCCGATCGGGGTCAGGTTCGAGGAGTCATGCTTGTTCGATGGCCCCGAAATCGCCCGCCGGGCACGCTCTCGATTGGGCGAAAACCGCTACAGCCTGTTGACCAATAACTGCGAACATTTCTGCGAATGGTGCGTTCGGGACCAACATCACAGCCATCAGGTAGCGGCGTGGCTGTGGCGGCCCCTGCGGGTATTGCGGTTAACGATCAGCGCGCTCCGGGGGCTGCTTGCTTCATGCGCGTCTGCGTGTTGATCCAGTTGACCTCCCAGGTCTTACCGCCGTCGGCGGAAAACGCCTGTTCGTCGCGGCTCGAATCCGCGCTGAGGCTTTTGAAGGTGAAGCGCACCAGGATAGTCCTGCCTTGGTAAGACTCCTGGTCATAGAACACACCGAGCCTGTCCTTGAACTCGCCGACCAGGGCGGGGTTGTTCAATACGCCGCCGTCGCTGTGGGCGAACAGCAGATTCCACTGATGAGACTGCGGGTTGTAGAGGCGCAAAGCCAGGAATTGCAGATGGCCAGAGGGGCCCTGGGTCTGTATCTGCGCCAGGTTGGCGCGCCCGCCCCAAAGCGGCCGCACCAACACCGTGCCGTCCAGCGGGGTCCAGGTGTTGGAGCCAGTCAGCGGATGCTGCAGTCGCGACATATGGATGTTCCAGGCGCCGAACTGCCAGTCGAAGCCATGTTGCTGCGGACTCGCGTCGACCGGCGGGGTGGTTGCCTTCGCGGCGGCTTGATTGTCCCGCGTCAGGTCGCCGATAAAGTTAGGCTCCCACGTCTGGCCGCCATCGGCGGAGAACGACTGTTCGACGTGGTGTGAGTCCGGCTTGATGTCCGACCAGACCATCCGTACCAACACTGCCCGGCCATTGTAGAGATCCTGGCTGTAGAACTCGCCGCGCCCGTCCTTGAACTCGCCGACTCCAGGCTGCTCCACGACGCCTTCGCTGCTATTGGCGAAGTACATACCCCACTGGTGCGCGACAGGGTTGTACAAAAAAAGGGTCATGCCTTCGAAATGACCGCCCGGCCCGTCCGCCTCGATCTCCTCGACCAGAGCTTTGCCATTCCAGATCTTGTTGAACACCACGGTGCCGTTCAGTTCGGTCCAGTCGCTGGAACCGCTGAGGGGATGCTGCAGGCGGCGGATATGGGTCTTCCAGCCACCGAAGTTGAAATCGAAATCGTGTTGCCCGTCCCGTTGCGGGCCCGCCATCGGCGCGGTTGCCGCGAGCCCTCCCATGGGCTGCAGGGCAAGCAACAACGCGAAACACAAGCTGACCTTCCTGAGCACGGACATTTCCATCTCCCGAACCTGCAGCGAACGGGCCGCAGCGTAAGCCGCATAGTGGTTAACCAAAATAGCCATTTTGCTATGATTCGATATGACCACTATCGGGACCCCGCCCGAATGCGCCGCACCTCCTCCAGCTTCCTGCCGCCAATAGCGCTCGATTCCAGCAGCGCGACACCGATGTACCGGCAACTGTCGGACTGGTTCCGGCGGGCTATCCTCGATCACCGGTTGAAACCCGGGCAGCGGTTGCCCTCCACCCGCCAGCTGGCGAAGGAGCTGGCTGTATCCCGCATACCTGTACTAGGGGCCTACGAGCAGTTGCTTGCCGAGGGATACCTCGAGACCTTCATCGGCGACGGCACCTGCGTGGCGCGTTCGATCCCACAGGAGACCTCGGGATCAGGGACGCAGAAACCCGACCGCCTGCTGGCGCGTACGGCCGGACCCGGCGCCGCGAGGCGTTTGTCACGCCGCGCAGCCGCGATGCGCACGCAGGATCGGTCGTGGTTGAGCAACCTCGGCGCGTTCCGCGTCGGCTTGCCAGCCCTGGACCACTTCCCCGCCGGTGTCTGGTCGAAGCTTGTGAATCGCCATGCACGCAAGCCTCCCATGGACCTGCTGTATTACGGCGACACCATGGGTTACTTACCGCTGCGCGAGGCCATCGCCGCGTACCTGGGCGTTTTCCGCGCCGTGCGGTGCGAAGCCTCGCAGGTGCTCGTTACTACCGGATCACAACAGGGCCTACAACTCGCAGCGCAGGTGCTGCTCGATCCCGGCGAGCGCGTGTGGATCGAGGATCCGGGCTATCCAGGCGCGCAACTCGCGCTGCATGCTGCTGGCGCGCGGCTGGTGCCGGTGCCCGTGGATCAAGAGGGCCTCAACGTGGCCGAGGGCATACGCCGCGGTCGCACTGCGCGTGCGGCCTACATCACCCCGTCGCACCAATTCCCTCTCGGTGTCACGCTCAGCGCTGCGCGCCGCATGCAACTGTTGAACTGGGCGGCGCATAGCGGCACCTGGGTCATTGAGGATGACTACGACAGCGAGTACCGCTTTGGCGGCCGCCCCATCGCCTCCCTGCAGGGTCTGGACACGGACGGCCGCGTCATCTACGTGGGCACCTTCAGCAAAGTGATGTTCCCCGCCATGCGTCTCGGGTACCTGGTGCTGCCCAAGGACCTGGTGCCGGCCTTCGCCGTGGCCCGCGAGGCGACCGACACCTGTTCATCCGCCCTGTATCAGGCGGTCATGGCGGATTTCATCCGCGAAGGGCATTTCGCGCGCCACATCGGCCGCATGCGCAAACTGTACGCACAACGGCGCAGAGCGTTGGTGGAAGCGATCCAGCAACACTTCGATGGACGGCTTGAAGTGCTGGGTGCCGAAGCGGGGATGCAGCTCGCGGCTTTGCTGCCGCGCGGTGTGGGCGACGTGTTGGTGGCGAGGAAGGCAGCCAAGAAAGGAGTGTCGGCCAGGCCCTTGTCTGGCTGCTATCTACAGGCTCCAGCTCGTGGTGGTCTCATCCTGGGATACGGGGGTGCGGACGTTGCGGCGATCCGTGAGGCCGTGCAGATACTCACGACTTGTATCTGAGTGGCCGAAGAGGAAGTGCGGTCAACGCCTGCTGTTGTCGCGCTATCACACCCACGTCGGTGCTACGGCATACCGATGTTCCGACGTGCATGTCGTCACATTCGGTATGTCGTAGCACCGACGCGCCTCGTTGAGTACTTGCCGCTGTGCGGGTAGCGCGTCACGGATGCGCTTGGAGTTGGTACTTACTTGCTCGCCAGTTGACGCAGCCTCGTCAAATAGGCGCGTACACGTCTGGCATTGGTACCCGTATCGCCACCGCCGACGCGGGACTCTGATCTCACATCGACACGGCTGCCTGTCGACTCGGGCTTGACGCGTACCACGACATCATCCTTGAAACCGAAATACCAGGTAGTGTCAGTCGCCTCGACCCGCCCTTCTGAGGGGACAACCGCCAAGATATCCCAACCCATGTCTTTTGCGGCCTGTTGTGCCAGCTGAACCGTGCGCGCGGGAGGCTGCGGCAATACGAGAGGTTGAATGTCCGGGTAGGCACTCCTTTGCGCATCGGGCACGTTGATTTTGTCACCCATGATGGTTTGGATCTGTTGGTACTCCACCGGGTTCACAGCTCCGAAGGCCGAACGCAACGGCACAGCGTCTTTGAACACCGGCGGATCGTTCAGGTCCGTCGTCACATCATGTATGGGCGGAGCACCCCGTCCCCGGGAAATCCAAAATCCGGCCAGGATCGTGATCACCGCAGAAAGCGCAATGACAGCGACGGCGGCGCGCGCCCGTGTAAACCCTTCCCTGCCCCTCGCGAGCAGACCAATGGCTCCGACAATGAACGTGACGATGAACAACAGAAAGCCAATGGCTGCTCCAAGCAGCGCGGGTAGGAGTGGGAGCAGTCGCAACCTGTAGGCAGGACCCGCGATCACGAGCAGAATAATGGCCAGGACGCCGACGAAGAACGCAAACCTCGTCATCTTTGCAGGCCAGCGTGGATGCTCGCGTACGGTCGTGTTCAACGGAACTCCCCCGCAATTGCTTAAGAGATTACTGCAGATAAATGGCCGACAGCACATTCGTTTCCCACGAGGCGTCCGTTCGCCTGATTGCATTCGCCACCATCCTGGCGCTGTTGGTTCTTTGGGAACGCTGGGCTGTACATCCCGCACCCCGGTTCTCCCCTGCGCATCGCTGGTCGAGCAACTACGGCATGGGTGTTCTGGACACGTTGATTCTACGCTTGATTTTTCCAGCTGGCGCAGTCACTGCGGCCATGGTGGCAGCGAAGCAGCACATGGGTCTCTTCAACTACCTGTTGCTGACGGGATTCGGAGCGGTCGTCGCCAGCGTGGTGCTGCTGGATTTGACGATCTATCTGCAGCACCGGTTGTTCCATGCGCTTCCCTGGCTGTGGCGAATTCATCGCGTACATCATGCAGACCCGGAAGTAGACGTGAGCACGGCGCTGCGGTTTCATCCGGTCGAAAGCGTGCTCTCGATGTTACTGAAGACCGCTGTGGTACTGGCCTTTGGCCTGCCACCGTCCGGCGTGCTCGCGTTCGAGATTGTGTTGAATGCGGCCGCGATGTTCAATCACGCGAATGGATCCCTCCCACTTCGGTGGGAGCGCTGGATACGCTTCGCGATAGTGACTCCGGATATGCATCGAATTCATCACTCCACCCACATTGCGAACGCGAACCGCAATTTTGGGTTCTGTGTTTCGTGGTGGGATCGGCTGTTGGGCAGTTACCGTGCTCCTGACCGAGCTTCGCTCCCCAGTTCAGTCGGTCTTCCCGATGAGCCGGCGGCTCCCGAGCACATACGCCTGTCCTGGCTCCTATTGATGCCGTTCAGGAGATGAGCGTGAACGAGGCTATTTGCCGCTGGTGTCGATGAGGACCTGTAAGCGAGCACGTGTCTGCGCACTCATTTGCTCGGGCCGCGTGACCAGTGCCGTTGATAGCGCACTGTGGGCGGCGGAGTGGGGCGGAGCACGGTGCAATCGCTGCGCAAGTACCTTGATGATGCGTTGAGCATTGGCAGCATTCCTGGCCAGGTTTGCGAGCGCCAAGTCAGCGCTGACGTGTGCCTCGCTGGGATGCCAGCAATCATAGTCGGTCACCAGCGCCAACGTCGCGTAGGCGATTTCGGCCTCTCGGGCGAGCTTGGCTTCCGGCATGGCCGTCATCCCAATCACCGTGGCCCCCATCGATCGATACCAGTTGGATTCCGCGAGAGTCGAGAATGCCGGGCCCTCGATACACACGTAAGGCCCGCCGCGATGCAATCTCACCTTCAGGGCACAATCGGCAATGGCTTGGGCAAGCACATCGCTCAATGCCGCGCATACGGGTTGGGCCATGGATACATGCGCGACCGCACCCTGGCCAAAGAAGGTGTTCTCCCGACGTTTGGTCAGATCGATGAATTGATCCGGTAACACGAGATCGAGCGGCGCGACGTCCTCACGCAGGGAGCCCACCGCCGACACCGACAGCAGGTATCGAACGCCAAGAGTCTTGAGAGCGTATACATTGGCGCGGTAAGGGACTTCGCTTGGGATCAAACGGTGACCCTG
>Ga0307511_10004636_pt1 | contig 14036 bp, 8 predicted proteins | sample 13_EM_MG_FD_200266 | JGI IMG/M metagenome (GOLD analysis project Ga0307511, IMG submission 200266) | Populus trichocarpa ectomycorrhiza microbial communities from riparian zone in the Pacific Northwest, United States - 13_EM | ecosystem: Host-associated > Plants > Roots > Unclassified | place...
TTTTGTGTTTTTTTTTTTTTCTGGTCAGAAGAATCTAAGGTTCAAGATCCCTTATGTTGAATAAGAGGTGGGTGAGTTGGGTGCTCGTTGTTGAGAATTAGTTGGACTACTATAGAACAGGCAGTGGGATTATACATATAATGCCATGAGAAGAGTGCAAAATATGTAGGATTTAAAGACAATTTGATCAATGACTGTCCAAAACAACTTTTTCCCTAGGCAGTTACAAGATGTCATCCTGACTGCTCTTGGTTATATGCTTGGTTAAAAGGGCGGTGGTGATGTTTTTCAATATTTAGAATTTTCCGATAACTTCCATTACAAGATATCATCCTGACTGCTCCTTCATGTGTACTATGAGGGTTGGCACATCTCTTTTATTTAGGGGTTGGGTTTCTTACATAGATTGTCCATTCTCTTTGACAATGATATTTTTAATGAGGCAATTCTGCTAATTAATGTATTTAACTTCCCTAAAAATTCTTTTGCAAGATGTCATCCTTTCTGTAAATTGTTGTATGTATGGTTATGAGGATAGGCACAAAGCATTTGAATTCCCTTACATGTAAACCTTTCCTTTTATGCTATCCCATGGAAATTTTGACGTGTTTTGTTCTTTTCAGCTGGTAATGGTTGTTGACGCTCGAGACCCCTTGTTCTACCGCTGCCCTGATCTTGAGGTAATATATACCTTTGCTTTTTATGTAATAGTGTTAAAATAACTTGACATGGCCAGGAGGATGCTTTGTTAAAAGAATTGGAATGTCCAGGACAAGCTGCAATGTTGAAAGATTTAAGTGACCCGTGCCAAGATAATAATATTGGTGTAGGACACTCCCAAATTAAGGGAAATCCCCTTGACATCGAGGAGTTTGATATGGGATATGTATCCTTTCAACAACTTGAGTCCATTTAGTTGTTGAAGAGGCATAGTCTGTTGGTTTAAAGCACATTTCTAGAACAGTTGATGTTGGACATTCATTGGACCTCATTAAGAGGTCATAGATAATTATTAGATGGAAAATTAAAGAAGAAATTATTAGATGTTGACAATACAGTCAAACTTTTGCATGACTTCTTCTGCTTCCCTTCTTTATTAGCTAGAAGTTTTATGCTAGATGGTGCAGTGCAGCATGAGTTTGGTATTATGTTTGATGCAGGCATATGCACGGGAGATTGATGAACACAAAAGGACCCTACTCCTTGTAAACAAGGCTGATCTTTTACCTTTTTCAGTCAGGTAACTACCCTAGCAGGTCTCTGTTGATGTTACTTGATTCTACCTTTCTGCAATCTCTTAAAGTTTTGAGTTACTGGCTTCAACCACAGGCAGAAATGGGCAGATTATTTTCGCCATCTTGGGATTCTGTTTCTATTCTGGTCAGCCAAGGCTGCTACTGCAGTTCTTGAGGGGAAAATACTACAGGGCCCCTGGAATGAACAAGCTACCCTGCAAGAGATGGATGACCCTGATACAAAAATTTATGGAAGGGATGAGCTTTTGGCCCGTTTACAGTCTGAGGCAGAAACAATAGTCAGAATCAGGAGCAAATCAGTCTCCAGTGGCTCAGGCCCATCTAATTTTCAGTCTTCTGGCGGAAAGTTTGCAGGCAATTCAGCTCCCAAGCATGTGGTAGTGGGTTTTGTTGGGTATCCGAATGTGGGTAAAAGCTCCACAATCAATGCCTTGGTGGGCCAGAAGCGAACAGGAGTCACCTCTACTCCGGGGAAGACAAAGCATTTCCAAACACTCATAATGTCTGAGAAGTTGACCTTATGTGATTGCCCAGGATTAGTTTTCCCTTCCTTTTCAAGCTCGAGATATGAAATGATTGCTTCAGGGGTGTTGCCAATTGATCGAATGACAGAGCACAGGGAGGCTGTGCAGGTTGTAGCAAACCGAGTTCCAAGGCGTGTCATTGAGGATGTCTACAAAATAAACCTGCCAAAACCTAAGCCATACGAGCCTCAGTCCCGGCCTCCTTTGGCATCAGAATTATTGAGGACATATTGTGCTTCTCGAGGGTATGTAGGATCCAGCGGATTGCCTGATGAAACCAGAGCTGCCCGTCAAATTCTGAAGGATTACATCGATGGGAAGCTAACTCACCATGAGATTCCCCCGGGAATATCTGATGAGGAAGGAAGCGATCAAGATGATGCGGGTTCCAGCTTGTCCGAAACACACCAGTCAGATTCATCTGATACTGAAAACCCAGCTGAAAATGATGGCAAAAATACACCTGCCCTTGAGCATGTGCTGGATGATCTTAATTCATTTGACATGGCCAATGGACTTGCTCACAAGAAGGTTACCGTTAAGAAGCCAAGTGCCTCAGCCTCAGCCTCGCACAAGCATCACAAGAAGCCTCAGAAGAAAAAGGATCGATCATGGAGGATTGAAAATGATGGTGGTGATGGAATGCCGGTTGTAAGAGTCTTCCAGAAATCGGTGAACACAGGTCCTCTCAAGACTGGGTAAGGCAACAAATAAGCGCAGGTATTTATATTACCTCCCCCTTTATCATTCTTGTCTCTCCTGTCGTTGCTGCATATGTATGGTCGACGGCTTGACGCCTAGAGGTCAGCTCTGTGACAAAGAGGGGCAAGGAAAAGGAAAGAGTAGCTTGAGCACTAGTGTTATCAAAGTCTGTAGAGCTCCTGCGCGTCTGCAAAAAGCGATAGATTGATTATATTTCTATGATGCGAATTGGTCGTAAAATACTTTTGTATTTTGTACCCAGCCTCTTATGCATTTCAACCTCAACGTTAATTTGTTGGAAACAGATAGTGCTATTATATGGTGTTTTGCAAGGAAAAAAAAAAACTATTTTAAGTAACTAGACTCTGAAGATTAATTGATGGATTTTTTATTTTATTTTAGTTTTTGACTCAAGAACTCCACAATATTTTTGTTTTATTCATCAAAAAGAGGTATTATTAGAACGCATCTTTCACATTTGTTCGATTCATCTAAAGGAAATAAATCTTTCGTTGCATCAATTACTAGTATTTTTTTTTTATACATAGCAAACACGTATTCGGTTGTTTATTATATAGTGTAGAATAGTTAAAAATCCAAGTGAACTAAACCCTAACACTAAATACAAAAACTTTCCAAAATCTCAAGTTCTCAATGACTTTCCAATTTTTTTATTCATGAATGCCTTACCCCTGCGTTCCGCGCCGTGTTAATGGATGGGTTCGGCCTAGGCTTCAATTCTTCCTAACTGCATAATACTACTAGGCCATGGTAGACCCATAACTTGATTTTGATCGAATGACTAAAGGGCTTAAGACAGAGCCTAGTGGATAGAAGACTCCAGTCTCCGAGGGGACAGACGAGGCTGGAAACAAAATCTTTAGATCATGTAATATTATTAACATTAACGTTATTAGTTATGAATTATTAATTAAAAGGAACTAAAAGAGAAAGAGAAGTTATTGTACTCCAAGAAACATTTCACTATTTGTTGGAATTGTGAAATGACAACTATCCCCGACTCAAAGAACCTTTGAGCTACGCATTAGGGGTAAAGTTGTCTTTTTATAATTACAAAATTATCTTTTACAAATTATATAGAATTAAATTGTTTTTTTTGTTTTTTATTGCACATTAAAAAAAAAAACTAAAAGAGAAAGAGAAGTTACTATAGTCCAAGAGACACTTCATTATTCATTGGAATTGTGATAAAATTGCCCCGACTTAAAAAAACTTTGGGCTAGATATTAGGGGCAAAGTTGTCTTTTCACAATTACATAGTTGTCTTCTGCAAATTGTATAGGGTTAAAATGTCATTTCTTTTTTATTGCACAGTAAAATTACTAATTTAACCCTAAATAAAGAATAGAATACCTATTACTAAGGGGCATTTTGGTCTTTTTCATTTTTTTTCAAAATAGTGTAATTACTTTGATACCCTCAAAAAATTAATCAAAATAACTCTCTCAGAATGGTTTTTTTTATCATTTTATATTGGTTTTATTGTAGATTTGAAGGTTAGTCGAGGATATTTTGGTAATTAACATATATTAAATATTATTTTAAAAAACCTAGCTACGCATGTGGGGTTGTTCAGCTACCAAACACTACTTTCTGTGGTGACATTTGAAAGGTCTCAGCATCCCCAACGTGATGGGACGACATATGCCCCAAACACACCTCAAGTTTGACGTCAACGACCGTTTTTTTTTCTTTTTCTTTTTCTTTCTCTCCCTCTCCTCCTCAAATTTAGCACCAACACCTTAAAAAAAATTCAAATCAACCCTTTAATTTCTTTTTCTTCACATTTGATTCTTGTCCTTTTGATTATTTTTATTTTTATTTTGAATAAGCCATGAAATTACAAATGTTTTCAATTCCATTCCCTTTTTATTTTTTAATCTTTCAGATTTGATCCTCATTCTTTTTATTACTATTTTTTAATTTTCAATAAGCTATAAAATTATAATTTTTTTTTCTAATTTCACTCTATTTTTATTTTTTTATTTTTCAAATTTGGTTTTCATTCTTTTGATTACTATTTATTTTGTTTGAGATTATTTTTTAGGTTTTTCTTTCCTATCAAATTTGATCCTCATTCTTTTTATTACTATCTTTTTTTTCTTTGGAAAGTTTTTAAAATTAATATTTTTTTCATGATTTCATCCTTCAAAATTAAATTGGTTGGAAATTAAGCTTATTGTTTGATCTCCTTTTAAGGATTTCAGGGGTTGTGAGTTTTAGAGATTAGATTGGGTTTAGAAGGTTTGCCCGAGTTGGCTTACTTTTTTTTCTGCTTTTTAAAGCTATTTTTTACCCTATTTTAGAGTTTTGCTTTATTATTTTTTACGGTTTTCCTTCTATGGGATTTCAAAGGTTAACGTTGATTAACTTTTGTTTTTTTTTTCTTTTTTTAAATTGATTTATTTCAATTTTATCCTTCAATATTTAATTTATTTAAAATTAATCTTCTTACATTTATTTTCCTTTCCTTTCTATTGAGTCATCTTGATCATGTACCCATGGTCGCGACGCGGTAGGTAAACTCATAATTTTTTTTTCATTGTTATAAGGTTAGTATGACTAGAGTTACCGGTTTCAAAGGTTAACACAAATTGACTTTTTTAGGTTTTTTTTTAAATTAAATTATTTCAATTTAATCTTTCAACATTTGATTTATTGGAAAATAGTCTTCATACTTTTTTTTCCTTTCCTTTTTATTAGGTTATCCTGGTCATTTTTTCAATTTAATCCTCCATGGGTTTTTTTCTATTAAACTTGATCCTCATTTTTTTAATTGCTATATTTTTTTTTCCTTTCGCAAGTTTTTTAAATTGATATGTTTTCACATTTTTATCCTTTAAAATTAAATTGGTTGGGATCTAAGCTTCTTGATAGAACTCGGTTTAAAGATTTCATGATTTCCATGATTGCGAGGTTTGCGAGTTAACCCAAGTTGACTTAATTTTTTTCCATTGTTATTTTAAATTAATTTTTTTCATCATTTAATATTAAATTGTTTAATAATTAAGCTTTATGATTTTATTTAATTTGCTTTCGAACATGTTATCTTGATATCACGATTATGTCAGAGATTCCTCATCTTGACCTGAATGGGCTCGGATTGAATTTTCTTAGACCTTTCTTAAATTTTATAGTCGGGATTTATGTTAATAGAATGGAAATCCACATTGACAAAGCCTCTGCAAGCATGTCACGTAGCTGCTAAAACTGGCTGTCAAAAAAGCACTCCCCGGAGTTAATGTTGCATCATACACAGAAAGGTCTAATGTGTGTCTTCCTCGTTAATGGCCAACTGATGATCCATGTGTCATATTTTAACTTTTTAATTGGCTTTTATTCGTTTATGTTAAATGACAGAAAGCTGGAAGCTTATGCCTTGTCAGGATATGGAGACGAGAAGGAGCCACGTAAAAAATACGTGAACCATGCATAACCCTATGATAAACACATCAATCAATTCATCATTAGAAACCTATATTTGTTTTCTAAATTACTTTGCAAGCAACAACACCCTTAAAAGATTCTGACAAGAGATCAACTATTCTCAAAGCAGCAGCTCATCCATTCCCATAAATTTATGTCCACAATCTACAATATTCTGCAGATACTCCATGTTCCAACAACTGACTAAAGCTCAACATAAATGGAAGCATGACCAAGCAAAAAAAAAGAGGAGGTAATGAGAAGAAGTAGAACCCAGCTAGAGTATATCCACAAAACAAACAGCCCCAGTAAACCAACAAGAGAGCAGTTTCTGAGAGACACCACGAACACAATCAAACCTGCATATCCAATGAAAGTTACAAGAAAAACCAGGAAGATGGCCTCAAGAAAATCAGCAACGAAATACAAATAAACAAAAGTAAGCTCATGAAAAGAAAGCAACAAAAGCTGGGCAAAAATAAGCACCAGAGGGGAAAATGGTATGAAATAAAACCAAGAAAAAATGCAAATGAACCTCTCTACACTATCCAGGATAAAAAAAAAAGACGTGAAAACATAGCAAGCTCAAAGGCAACAATAGTATGACATATTATTAAAAAAAAAAAACCCAATAAAACAGGATTTGAAATGACAGAAGAGCAAGCAAAGGTCGACCAAAAGGCATCTAAAAAGCTAACCAAACTAGAACAATAGCCAAAAGAACAAAACTTTTCCATAACCAAAAGAGAGATCAGGAACCAAAATCCCCAAACCAATTGTCCATATATAAAAAAATGTATAATCCTACCTAATAATCCGCAGCTCTCCCAATGATGTCAAGGACAAGGACTCTCCTAGACCCTAGAAGAAAACTCAAAGAAAGAAGCGCAAACAACTCCTGTGAGCTAGCAACCCAAACCGCAGCCACAGCAAGAAGCAGTGATTGAAAAGGTGCACCACACAGAGAACCAAAAGTAGCCAGAAGAAGAGAAACGCATGCCCAGCCGAACATCCTCGAACCTAAACCACACTACAGGGGTGTCTTGACTCGTGTTTCAACTGGAGTTTTGTAAAATTTTAAAAGTTTTTAGTTTAAAATTATTTTTTTATTATATTTTTTTTATTATTTTGATATTCTAGTATATACAGTCTTGATCACACAACACAGTGATTTACTCACAAGTTTTAGAGTTTTTTTTGGGTTAATATTTATTATTATTATTATATCTTGGCCACAGCCAACTCTCACCCCAAGTGTATTTGTCAGGCCAGATTAATGTTACTTACCTCACGTACCCTATCTTGAAAGTGCATCACACTTCACATCTACAAACCCCACATGTATATACCCTTTCATTAAAATTACATTTAAGGTTAATTAGTTGTCATCTCTTGATCATTATCTCTTAATTTCTTGTCAATTTATCTATGATTTGTTTTACATAATTTATAAATTTCATTTTCATACAATTAATTGTGCTTGATTTATTAATTATAACATCAAGCATTTAATTCATAAAAAAAAATATTACGAGAGAGAGAAGCCTAATCTTGTATTAGAGTTGGTTCTTTATATATTATCAGGTTGATGTATACGTGAAATGTAAATATAAATTTATAAAAGAAGCTTTAGTTGTAAATTTTGTATTTTGTTAGTAAATGACTTGTCTAAGTACAATAATTATTTATGTTATGTTTTACTATTCATTTATGTTATAAAATTGGTATGTTGTTATAACCTCATTAATTAGCTGAATTCATGCTATGTTAATGGTTGCTTTGATTTAATAATTTATGAAACATAAATCATACTATATAGACAGGTGGCTCACGCTGCGCCACGAGCCGAGTCAGATTTTTTATAACATAAAAAAAGTACAAGCAATGACAATTCGAGCAAATCCAAGTTGACTTTACTAACACGTGGTTCGAGATATGAAATTGAAATAATTCATAGAAAGAAAAACAAAAAAAAAATGCAAAACTCAAGGCTTAATAACTGGATGTCAAAGGATGAAACAATAACAAAACAGTTTTAAAAAATATAACATCGAAGAAGAAAAGTCGAGTCAACTCGGGTTACTTGAGTAATTCATACCTCAAGATATAAGATTGGGATAAAAAAAAAATTAGAATTTCAAAGAAAGGTCTAGTAAAAAAAGACCCAAGTTCAATAAAAAAAAACGTAAAAAATCAAGTTAATCCGAATTAATTTTACTTACCTCTCTCAAGATAATCTAATAGAAAAAAATCTAAAAATGACAAAGATCAAGAGTTAGTAATTTAATTCCAAATGATAAAATTGTAAAAAAAATCAATTTCATAAAAAATAAGTTAAGGGAAAAAAACTTGAATTAACCCGGATTAACTTGACTAACCCGTCATTCACGACATGCGATTGGGATAAAAAAAAACTAAACTTTCAAATTAAGGAACTAGCAAAAAACACCAAGTTTAATTAAAAATTATTAAAAAAAAAACTCGAGTTAATCTAACTAACTTGACTAACCAGCAATTATGATAACCCAACAGAAAAAAAAACAAAAAAACTCACAAAGCTCAAGGAATAATAAATTAATTTCAAATGATAAAATTGGAAAAAAAATCAACCTAAAAAAATCTTTGAAAAAAATCCAAGTAAACCTGGGTTAATTTAACTAACCCATTACCTAGGATAGATTAAGATAACTCAACAAAAAAAAATTGAACAAACAATGAAGACAAGGGCCTAATAACAAAATGTCAAATGATGAATTTGGAAAAGAAATAATTTTTTATTAAACGACGCAAAAAAAAAGCTGAACTTAATCGAGCTTAAGTCATGAAACAAGATTACCCTGTAAAAAAAAATCATAAAGAAACATCGAAGTAAAATCTCCAATGGTAAAACAATTTAAAACTCAAACAATATGGATCAAATATGGTATAAAAACAAAATGAAAGAAAATAAATAAGGGCTAAATTGGAAAATAAAATAAATAAATAAAATGATAAAAAAAACATCATTAAAAGAATGAAAACTAAAATTAGATAAAAATAAAATAAAATAAAATGTTGAGGGATAAAATAAAAAAAATATATAAATTAAGAAAAGTATAAGAAAATAACAATGAAAAAAATAAGGAGCAAAATTGGATTAAAAAAACAAATGTAATGGTAAGAGACAAAATTGAAAAAACAATTAATCAAGAAAAGTATATAAAACACAAAAAAAGAGCAATCATAAGAAGGAGGACTAGATTGGATATAAAAAACAAATGGAATAAAATATCCAAGGACTAAATTGAAAAAAGCTAAACTTTAAAAAGTATCAAAAACAAAATAAATAGTAATTAAAAAAATAAGAGCCAAAACCAATAAAATTACAAATCAAAGAACACAATTGTTTTTTGGAATGCTTGGTGTGAATTTAAAGGGCATGAGACAGAAAAGAGTGAGGAAAGAAAAACAAAAACTTCACCGTAGCCTAACTGGATCTCCATTATGAGCAAGCACCACATTGCTAGAAAGAGAATGACTGATCGCTCCCAACGCCGTCATGAATAAAGGATTTTGGCAATTGTATGGTCCCGCACGTGCCGCCCAAAAGGCACGAGGGTTGTCACGTGCAACTTTTTTAATAATATTTAATTACTTAAAATTACTAAACAACCCCTAACCAAATTCAAAAAATAAAAATTAAAAACAAAATAAAAGTACTAAAATGCCCTTAAAACCAACCTTATTTTGTAATTGAAGAGTAATCCTGTAATTTAAATGTTTATAAAAATGAAAAAGACGAAGTTCTTTTGTGCATGTTCTTTTGTTTTCTCCCAAGGGTATGACCATAACTTTATTGTATAATTTTTTTTGAAAAGACAAAAGAGTCCATGACTGAAAGCTTAACAATTTTTTTTGCTTTTAAAGGCAAGATTGTCATTTTACTGTGATAAAGAAGATGTCATGATGAATTTATCCCCAATTAATTTTGCAATGACTAATGAATCCTTTGAAAAAGATAATTATATCCTTAATTGCAAGCTTCTTTTAGTTGCTTTTCTATTAAATAAATTAAATTTTGTGATTAATTATATAAGTGGAACTCTCAAGAATTATAGGCGAAATGAATTAATTTGAATATAATTCAAAGAAAAACTCTTTGAATTGATTTAACTTTTTTCTTTTCTCCAAGACATTCTATTTTGTAAGTATATGTTATAAGTATAGTTTTAAAATCTGACTCTATATAGTTCGAGTCACTAGTTAACTCTAATTTTTTTTTTAAAATTAAAAATAAATAAATCAACGAGTTAATAGTATAGTTTTAACCCTATCATATTTAAATTGATCGATCACTAGATAGACCTTAATCTTTTACTAAATTAATAGTTTAGAATTTAAATTGACGAAGTTCTAGGTTAATTTGCCGAGCTAGTCCGAATTATAAAATAATAGTTACAAGTGTATGGACTGTGGCCATAATGTATCATAAATACTTTAAAACTACTACTAATTCGAGTAATATTTAGATAGCACTTCTATAAACGAGCCCATCAATATCCTTTAATAAAGATGTTTTACTTTATCTCACCACGGCACTTGCAAATCTATCGTGCGTGAATCACGCGCTCTACTTTCGAGTGTGATTCCTTTGCTACTCCCTCATTAGGTGGCAGACAAGGGAAAATAAATAGGAACCAGTTATTGCCGTTAATAGTTAAATCTCCTCCCGGTTAATTCGGTAACTCCGTCACTTTCTCCGCCATCAGCTGCTCCTCCTTCTCTCCGAGCACTCCCTTTATGTTTGGCAATGGATTTCAACATATATATATTTTTTATTTTTTATTATTTTTAAATCGTTTTTATATGTTTATATTAAAAATAAATTGAAAAAAACAAAAAAAATATTATTTTAATATTTTTCTAAAAAAACAATTTAAAAAGTAATACTATAACATTTTCAAACATCCTTTTAATCCATTAATAATGATTGCAATCCCAAAATACCCCTCAACACCCCTCATGTCGATTCTAAATGATGAAAAATTCAAACAGAAATTAACTAATCATCTATAAAAATAAAAAAAATAAACAAAAAGAAAAGAGAGAATTACTCTTTAGTCCTTGATTTTTGAACTCAACTATAGCTTAATCCCTTTTATTTAAAAACCTACAAATCAATTATTTTTACTCTCGTTGACAATTTACATTTTTTTTGAAAAATATAAACTTAAAAAAAAATCAAAAGGTTTTAAAATGTATTTATTAACGTGATTGAAAGTGATTTCAAAATGCTTTAGAACTAGAAAGGTACCAAAACAAAGTATTTTTAGGTGATTTTCTACAACTTAAATGATATAATGTCTTAATTATAAAAAAAATATTTTTTTTTAAAATACCCTTCCAACTATAAACACAATCTAACACATTTTTGAGAGATTGTTAAGCACTCTTAATATACTCTTAATATAGTGTACCCCTTCTTACTTTTTATTTAATTTTTTTTTATATAAGAAAAAATATAATATATCAGGTGTAACTAGTTCTTTATAAGGATGATAATTTCATTTAAATTTGATAGATATTAACCTAAATAAATAAGAAATTTTTATACCTGATTGATTTTAGATAAAATTTAAAAGCAAAAGGGTTAGATTTCAGGTAGAATATAAATGATAATTTAACCAGCTCGAAATAAATAAATAATCTTAAAGTTTGGAAAAAATTACATGTATATCAAATTAATTATGTACTAAATAGTTATAAATTATAACATATGTGTTTGAGTATTAGATTTGATTATGAATATCAATAATACTTTGAAACTTGATAGAGTATGGTTTTTAAATATAAAAATCCATACTGGTCGAGTTCGGGTAAGATTTGGATAGTTATTTTACATTCAGTATCGAATATAATATAGATAGTACAAAACCTAACCCATAGGAATTAATAAACAATGGTGAACAAGAATAAAGGGTTAAATTATAAAAATGTTAACTTAAGAGACTACTATTTAATCTCTTTCAAACAAGAAGGACTAAATAAAATAATTTACACAAAAAAGAACATTTCTTCCTGGTAGAGAGAGAAACAAAGATAGACGCATCCTTTCATACGTGCATACATTTTTAGAGAGAGAGAAATTGTTTCCGTTCCGTTTTTATTTTTCTCTCTCTGTTTACTTTCTTTCCTCGACCGGCTCGGCGTTAGAGAGAGAAAAGCGAGAAACCTAATCGAAGAAAAGAAAAGAAATTACAATTTCTCTCTCCTTTCTAATTTTGAAAATTTTCGCGGAAATTGAAAATGAACGATCTTGAGCTAGGGTTTTGAACTGATATAATCTAATAATCGAAGTGAACCTTTCAAGAATGTTAATTAGAGATTTGAATTCGTTTGAATTTTAGCTCCGATCTTGAAATCAGGGTTGATTGATTGAGAAATGGACGTGGAGGCGTCGTTGGGGGCGACTGATCACGATCCGGCGGTGCAAGACGGTACTTCTTCGCCGACGGAAATGGACGGGGAACAGATAGGGGAGCAGTCGCCACAGCTGGCAGGATCTCAGGCAGCGTCTACGGCGGAAGTTACGGGTTCTAGTACTACTACAACGGCGCCGCAGCAGGTTGTGCAAGCGCAACAGCAGAGTCCGGTGGTGGGGCCGAGACACGCGCCTACGTATTCGGTGGTGAATGCGATTATAGAGAAGAAAGAGGATGGGCCTGGGCCTAGATGTGGGCATACTTTGACTGCTGTGATTGCTGTTGGAGAAGAAGGCACGCCTGGGTATATTGGACCCAGGTTGATCTTGTTTGGTGGTGCCACGGCACTTGAGGGAAACTCTGCGTCTACAGGGACTCCTTCTTCGGCTGGGAGTGCTGGAATCAGTATGTTTTTTTTATATATATATTGGTGGTTTTAATTACTTTGGTGGTTCAATTGTTTGATGATAAGTTAGTAATTTTAGGGTGAAATTTTGATATGGCGTGGGGAATTTTGATTGAATTGAAGATGGTTATGCAAGCTTAGTCAAGTTTTTTGCCTGTTTTGTTACTAGGTCTATTGAGAACCTGGTGATTATAGTTTACTGAATTTTGGTTAAATGGGAAGGAAGTGACCTCAGCTGCATGTTTTGGTAATTTTGTTATTTTTTTTCCTTGTAGGAAGTGGCAATAGGAATAAGTGGTTATGTGAACTCTAGGGTTGTTTAAATTCAGTGCAATTCAATTGGGGTATTTTGCTTGGTTTGTTTTCTATTTTGGCGAGATTGAACCAAGATTTTCTGCTATTGGTTATGAAGTTTTAGGTCATGCGTCGTCCACGTTGGTTCTGGTACTAAGTTCGCAAATTTCTCAATGGTTCCGAGCTTCCAAGTAGCCTGACTGTTCTTTCACTGAATCTTGAGAAATTCAAGCTGCAAAATCATGGGCGGCACTGATTTTGCTGTTCCTTTTAGTTATACTATACCGGCAGTATTTGAGATCTACTGTTGTTAGAGTCCAGCTAATTTAACAGGCTTGTGATAATTATTTCATTAGGCTGTATGCTACTCAGGATGCTCATCATGTGTCGGTCTTGAATGTTGATGCTTTAGTGGTGTGTGAAGCTTTTAAGTCAAAGCCCAACTAAAAGTGATTGGCAAGTTTGTGATTTGAAAATGCACAAGTCTTGTTCAAGCTGCGTATAGCTGCTAGATGAATGGATATTTGTCTTGATATCCTAGCTCTTATGGCATCCCTATATTCGGCACTATTTTTCTTGAATCCAAGTAGCACATGGTTGCCATTTCATTCTTTTGCGTCAGTCTGATAACCATGTTGACATTGAACTGAAATTGCATTAGCAAGAAATGAATGACATAAGATGATGGATTTTTTCTCTACCGAGTCTTAGTGATAATGTTTTATGAATTCTCATTACCTTTATGATTTGGTCTAAATGCAGGACTAGCAGGTGCCACTGCTGATGTTCACTGTTATGATGTGCTAACGAATAAATGGTCTAGGTAAGCTTAGCACGTGGAACCGTTCATTTCAGGAGCTTAATTCTACTCTAAAACATTGCCTTCTTTCTCTTATTTTCTATGGGGATTATATAATATGAACTTATTTTTTCAGGATTACTCCAT